>Ga0105351_1000486_pt1 | contig 18781 bp, 19 predicted proteins | sample EN4Hudsemesocosm_FD_83662 | JGI IMG/M metagenome (GOLD analysis project Ga0105351, IMG submission 83662) | Methane-oxidizing microbial communities from mesocosms in the Hudson Canyon - EN4B Hudson Canyon | ecosystem: Environmental > Aquatic > Marine > Cold seeps | place: Hudson Canyon... | reverse complement strand
GAATGTATTGAAGAGAAACTACAACAATTAGGGGCGAAAATTCGTCGAGTCCCTGGTTCTGTAAGGGGATAAAATGCCTAATATGTTAACTTTGGCTTTGTCCAAAGGACGAATTTTTAAAGAGACCTTGCCACTATTAAAAGCGGCAGGTATTGAACCAATTGATGATCCAGAAACAAGCCGCAAGCTGATTTTAGATACTAATCAACCCGATGTACGGTTGATTATTGTGCGCGCATCTGATGTGCCTAGCTATGTTGAATATGGTGGTGCAGACATTGGTGTTGCCGGTAAAGATGTTTTACTTGAACATCCTGAAGCCGATCTTTATGAGCCGGTGGATTTGAGAATTGCTTGCTGCAAATTAATGACGGCAGGTAAAGTCAATGAGCCTGTTATTAAAGGACGTTTAAAAGTCGCGACTAAGTTTGTTGAAAGTACGCGTCGGTTTTATGCCCAGCAAGGTCAACAAGTCGATATTATTAAACTGTATGGTTCGATGGAGTTAGCCCCCTTAGTTGGTTTGGCTGATCGAATTGTCGATGTGGTTGATACCGGTAATACGCTACGCGCTAATGGCCTTATACCAATGGAGCATATTGCCGATATCAGTTCTCGACTTGTCGTCAATAAAGCATCAATGAAAATGAAACATAGTCGGATCCAACAATTTATTAGCCAAATCCGAGCAGCCGTTAAAGAGCAACAGAATGATTAATATTAAGCAGATAAACAGTAGTGATAGTGACTTTCAACAGCGTTTAGATGCGTTGCTTGCGTGGGAGTCAGTATCGGATGAAGCTGTTTCAGATACAGTAAAAGAAATTTTAGCCGACGTTAAAAAAAATGGTGATCAAGCTGTTATTGATTATAGCTGTCGTTTTGATCGCCTAGATGCAAAAACAATGGCCGAGTTAGAGATACCTTTATCTCGTGCTCAAGCAGCATTAGAACTTATTCCTCAAGCCCAACGTGAAGCGCTAGAAGCTGCCGCGGCTCGTGTTCGTAGTTATCACCAACATCAAAAACAAGATTCATGGACATATACTGAAGCTGATGGCACTGTCTTAGGTCAACAAATTACAGCATTAGATCGTGCTGGTTTATATGTTCCTGGTGGTAAAGCGGCTTATCCTTCATCAGTATTGATGAATGCGATTCCCGCAAAAGTAGCAGGCGTTAAAGAGCTTATTATGGTGGTGCCAACACCAGATGGTGTGGTCAATGATTTAGTATTGGCAGCCGCTGCTATTGCAGATGTTGATCGTATTTTTACCATTGGTGGTGCTCAAGCTGTTGCAGCCTTAGCGTATGGTACAGAGACTATTCCTCAGGTCGATAAGATTGTTGGCCCAGGTAATATTTATGTAGCCACAGCAAAAGGCATGGTATTTGGTACTGTGGGCATTGATATGATTGCCGGTCCTTCTGAAATATTGGTTATTTGTGATGGCAAAACCGATCCTGAGTGGATTGCGATGGATCTGTTTTCTCAAGCAGAACATGATGAAGATGCCCAATCAATTTTGATTTCAGATGATGCTGATTTTTTACAGCAAGTGAAAGATGCCATTGATCGTTTATTGCCGACAATGGAGCGCCAACAGATTATTTCAACATCATTGAATGACCGCGGTGCTTTAATCTTAGTTAAAGACTTGGACGAGGCTGTTGAAGTATCTAACTTCATTGCGCCTGAGCATTTAGAGTTATCAGTTGCAGATCCAATGACCATGTCTAAGAAAATTCGTCACGCAGGTGCTATTTTCATGGGACGTTATACTGCTGAAGCCTTGGGTGATTACTGTGCCGGACCGAATCATGTCTTACCGACTTCTCGCACCGCACGTTTCAGTTCACCATTGGGTGTTTATGACTTCCAAAAGCGTTCTAGTTTGATTCAGGTATCGGAGCAGGGTGCTCAAAGCCTAGGTCAGATTGCCTCAGTGCTTGCTAGAGGCGAAAGTTTAACGGCACATGCACGTTCGGCTGAATATCGACTAAAAGACTGATATGAGCCAGTTTTGGAGTCCAATAGTCCATGATTTGGACCCTTATGTGCCAGGAGAGCAACCAAAAGTTGCTAACCTTGTTAAGTTAAATACCAATGAAAATCCTTATGGCCCTTCTCCTAAAGTTTTAGAAGCCATTCGTTTAGGTGTCAGTGATCAACTTCGTTTATACCCTGATCCCAATGCAACACAGCTTAAACAAGCCATTGCTGATTATCATAATATAGAGACTCAGCAGGTCTTTGTGGGTAATGGTTCTGATGAAGTTTTAGCACATATATTTCATGCCTTGTTTCAGCATGATGCAGCGCTATTATTTCCAGATATTACTTATAGTTTCTATCCTGTTTACTGCAAGCTTTATCAAATTGATTATCAAACCGTACCCTTAGACAAAAATTTCGTCATTAATCTACAAGATTATTCGACTAACAATGCCGGCATTATATTCCCTAACCCTAATGCACCAACAGGCTGTTTATTATCGCTTAATGATATTGAACGATTGCTGCAAAGAAATACGCAGTCAGTTGTGGTGGTGGATGAAGCGTATATTGATTTTGGCGGGGAAAGTGCTATTTCATTAGTGAATACTTACCCTAATTTGTTAGTCACACAAACCTTATCAAAGTCCCGTTCTTTGGCTAGCCTGCGCATAGGTCTAGCGATAGGGCATGCTGATTTAATCGAGGCACTGGTTCGCGTTAAAGATAGTTTTAATTCTTATCCGCTGGATAGTTTGGCTATTAGTGCTGGTGTTGAGGCATTTAAAGATCAACACTATTTTGAGCAGACCTGTCAGCAAGTTATTGCTAGCCGTGAATGGCTGACAGCAGAATTAAGTGATCTTGGCTTTGAAATTTTACCTTCGGCTGCAAACTTTATTTTTGCCACTCATCCGCAGCAAGATGCTGGAGAACTGGCTTTAGCTTTGCGTGGACAAGGTGTGATAGTGCGTCATTTTAAGCAGGATAGGATCAAACAATTTTTGCGAATCACTATTGGTACTACAGAAGAAAATCAACATTTTCTGACTATTCTAGACGGTTTAGTTTAGTGTCTAGGTCTTGCTGCAATCAGGTCTAATAGGTATTCTAGACGCTCTAAATCAGCATTATATTGTTGAGAAACGTCTTTTTTGTCATTCTCTGCAACAGTGATAGAACGCTTATTATTATCAATTTCTCTTTGTGTCGCTGACAAACGTTTTTTTAAATTGACACTTATTTTTTCGCCACTTATCTCTTGTTCCGCGGCATTCTTCTGTAAGTCTGCTAACTTAACGATATTATGGGCTAGCAGATCTTTAATATCATTGATCTGAGTTTGCCTATATAAAAGATCTTCGTCACGCGATCGCATCAGCACTTCTGTTGTTGGATAGCGAGCAATTAAATTTCGATCACGAACACGTTGTTCTAATCGACGTTGTTTTTCAGCCTGTTTTTGTTGTTTTATTAAATCATTTTTTTCATCTATCAGTGCCTGACGCTGCTGAATTCTGGCCAGTTCTTCGCGAGAGTAGACTCGCTCGATAAGACGAAGAGAAACATCATCAAGTACGTCATAGCCTTTTTGGGCGGCATAAGATGGCAAACTTTTGCTCATAGTAGAAACACCGTCTTCATCGAGAAAACGATATATTTTTCCGGCATATGATGGCAAGCTACTTATTAATAAGAAACTTAATAGTAAGAGTTTGATTAATTTCATAGTGTCTATTCTATAAGGAGTTTGAAAAAAGGTGAACCCCATTGAGCATTTAGTCCTTTTTTTAGTGTCATTAGTTGCTAATACCTTTTCAGCTTTTAGTGGCGGAGGGGCCGGCTTAATTCAATTTCCTGTGCTCATTTTCTTAGGTCTAAGTTTTTCAATTGCACTTGCTACACATAAAGTGGCTAGTGTAGCACTTGGTTTAGGTGCTGTGTTGCGATATATGTCCACTAATAGGCTGGAACGACAGTTTGTGTTGTTAATCATTATTGCGGGTGTACCAGGCGTTATATTAGGCGGCTATTGGATTTTATTTGTCCCTGACAAATTGGCCATTCTAGCCTTAGGAGTTTTAACTGGAGGTTTAGGGATTTTTTCAATAGTCAAACCAACGCTGGGACAAGACTATACACCACAACATAGAGATAGAACCGCGACTCTCTATGGCGGTATAGTTTTGTTTTTATTAGGGATTTTAAATGGTTCTTTAACCTCGGGAACAGGCCTGTTTGTCACCTTATGGTTGGTGATCTGGTTTGGTATGGATTATCAACGCGCAGTTGCCTATACACTGATTTTGGTTGGCGTATTTTGGAATGGTGCCGGGGCAATCACCTTGGGTTTGCTCAGCGAGATTCATTGGCAGTGGTTGCCAGCGTTACTTTTAGGCTCACTAATTGGCGGTTATTTTGGCTCTCATTTGGCTATCAAACATGGCAACCGCTTAATTAAACGTGCTTTTGAAGTGGTGACGCTACTTATTTCAATAAAGCTGATTTGGGTCAGTCTGGCTTAACTATCAACACCATACTGTTGGCGATAGGCTTCTACCGCAGGCAGATGTTCAGCTAGTTCAAGATTGTTTTGTAAATAGCTTAATAGGTCATTTAGGCAAATAATACTCACCACAGGAATATTGTGCTCGGCTTCAACTTCCTGGATTGCTGAGCGACTATCTTGACCTCGTTCTTGACGATCTAAAGCGATTATCACACCTGCCGCCACTGCATTTTCAGCTTTAATAATAGTGACGGATTCACGTACTGAGGTGCCAGCCGAAATTACGTCATCAATAATCAGAACTTTACCGGTGAGATCCGCGCCAACTAATTGGCCACCTTCACCGTGATCTTTCTTTTCTTTACGATTAAAGACATAAGGCACATCACGTTGATGTTGATCGGCGAGAGCAACCACGGTGGTTGATGCCAATGGAATACCTTTGTAAGCAGGGCCAAACAATACATCATAATCGAGATTCGATTCGCTGATCGCTTGGGCATAAAAACGCCCTAAACGTGCGAGAGATGCACCGGTATTAAACAGGCCACTATTAAAGAAGTAAGGACTGATACGGCCTGATTTCAAGGTGAATGAACCAAAGCGTAATACGCCGGTTTTTAATGCAAACTCAATAAAGTCTTGTTGGTATTGTTTCATTATTTTTTCTTTATTTGATAAAGGGCAATTTGACCGAATAGATTAGGTAATAAACGCGTACCTAAAGTATCTTTATGGGCATGATTAACAATGCTTCGACTTAATACCTCAATGTCTTTGTCGGCACAAAGCTTGTTAAAATCTTGCACAGTGCAGAGATGAATATTCGGTGTTTCAAACCATTCATTAGGTAATGTTCGAGATAGTGGCATATGACCGCCTAATGCCAGTTGCATACGGCATTGCCAGTGACCAAAATTAGGAAATCCGATAATGCCTTGTTTGCCAACACGCGCAATTTCCTGCAATAAAAAATCAGGACGTTTAATGGCTTGTAAGGTTTGAGACAGAATGACAAAGTCGAAGCTTTGATCGGCAAACTGGGGTAGGCCTTGGTCAAGATCGGCTTGAATAACATTAACCCCTGCTTTGATACAGTCAGCAAATTTGCTGTTATCAATTTCGAGGCCATAACCCGTTACCCCTCGTTGTTGCAGGTGTTGCATTAGACTGCCATTATCACAGCCTAAATCAAGAACACGAGCTCCATCTGGGATCCAATCACTAATAATCTGTAGGTCTACACGTAAAGTCATATGCTTTCACACTCTTGGGCAACTTGTTGCATATAGGTTGTCACAATATCAATATAGCGAGGAATTGGCATTAAGAAAGCATCATGACCTTGGTGTGCTTCAATTTCTGCATAGCTGACGTCTTTTCCTGCACTTAACAAGGCATCAACAATCTCGTGTGAGCGAGCAGGTGAAAAACGCCAATCACTAGTAAACGAAACCACTAAACTGCGTGCTTGAATATTGGCAACAGTGGCTGCTAGATCATCATTAAATGCTTTTGCAGGATCATAATAGTCCAAGGCCTTAGTCATTAATAAATAGGTATTGGCATCAAAATGTTCAACAAAATTACTACTTTGATAACGTAGATAGCTTTCTATTTGGAATTCGACATCATAGTCATAATGAATGGTTTCATGACGCAGTTCGCGACCAAACTTTTCGCCCATCGCTTCATCTGATAGGTAGGTAATATGACCTAGCATGCGCGCTAAACCCAAACCTTGGCGTGGCAAAGTATTGTGCTCAGTATAATAACCATCATGAAAATCAGGATCAGATTTGATGGCTGTTCGAGCTACTTCATTAAAGGCGATATTTTGCGCTGATAATTTAGGGGCTGAAGCAATGATTAATACATGACGTAAACGGTCAGGTAGGCTGATTGCCCATTCCATTGCTTGCATGGCGCCTAGGCTGCCACCAATGACGGCCGCCCATTGTTGAATCTTAAGTTTGTCCGCTAATACTGCCTGGCTGTTGACCCAGTCAGCAACGGTGACAAAAGGAAAGTCTGGGCCATAGGCTTTATTGGTTTCAGGGTTAATGCTGGTTGGGCCAGTAGAACCTTTACAGCCCCCTAGATTATTGACGCTGACCACATAAAACTTGTTGGTATCAATGGCTTTACCTGGACCGATGGCACTATTCCACCAGCCGGGCTTTTTATCTTCCATGCTGTGGTAGCCTGCTGCATGATGATCTCCGGATAAGGCATGGCAAATGAGAATAGCATTGGATGCCTTTTCATTGAGCTCGCCATAGGTTTCATAGATGAGATCATAGCTTGGCAATACACGACCACACTCCAAGGTGATTGGCGTATCAATATGCAATGTTATGGGTGTCACCAAACCAACTGAATCGGCTGGTATTGTTTCCGGCATGGTAAGAATAATCCTAAATTGACTAACTCATCTATTATAACGGTAGCGAATGAGCTGATAAATACTTATTTAATAATGACCAATTAGAAGCGGTAATACCAACATGGATACGACTTGCAATCCAAGTAAGACAACTAATGGTGACAAGTCCAATCCTCCCATATCGGGTAGCCACTGGCGAACGGGGCGCAATAGGGGGTTATTCATACGGCTGATCAAGGGTGTGAGTGGGTTATGCTGATTAGCAGGGGCGATCCAACTCAAAATGACCTGAATAATAATGCTGGCAGAAAATAAAGTAATAAACAGGGAGAAGATATCTGCAAGCATCATTCTTAACAGTAAAATGGGGTGAAAAATGCCGTGTTGTAATAACAGTAGAAGTAGTACTTTTACCAATGCTAAAGCTAATAATAAAACGATTGTTGCGCTATCCCAGCGGCCCATGGCAGGTATAAACTTGCGTAAAAACTTTACCGGTACTTGGGTTGCTTTGATAATAAACTGTACTAGTGGATTATGATATTCCCACTGTGCCCATTGCATAATAATACGTAACGCGACAATGCCCATATAGAGCCCAAAGAGGGTTTCTATCAGGAAGCTGAGCGGATTACTAAAATACGTACTAGGCATCGTCTTCGCCAAGTTGATTGGCTAGCTCGCGAGAACGAAGTGCTGCAGCAACTAGCGCATTTTCAAATAGGCCACGTACACCACCATCTTCTAATTCATGTAAGGCACGTTCTGTTGTGCCGCCAGGTGAGGTCACCTGCTCACGCAATGTGGCTGTTGTATCATTACTTTCCAAAGCCATTTTTGCGGCGCCAAAGGCAGTTTGCAAACAAAGTAGGCGTGCTGTTTCCGCTTCTAAGCCCATTTCAGTAGCAGCAAACTCCATAGCCTCCATCACTAAAAAGAAATAAGCGGGACCGCTACCTGATAAAGCCGTGACGGCATCCATTTTGGCTTCATCTTCAAGCCATAGTGCCAGACCGACCGAGCGTAAAATAGATTCAGCTAATTCATGTTGTGGTGTTGATACAAAATCATTGGCACACAGGGCTGTTGCACCTGCTTGGACTAATGAAGGTGTATTGGGCATAGCACGAACAATGGCCGTTTCATCTTGTTCTAACCAGCGCGCGATATCATCAAGGCGAATTCCAGCAGCGATCGAAATTAGCAATGTGTCTGAGCGCCACTCGGCTGCTAATTGTTTGACTACAGTTTGTAACTGCTGCGGTTTCACTGCCAATATTAAAACATCACAGTCTTGTGCCGCTTTTAGGTTGCTACTGTAGGTATTAACAGGATATTTATCTGTAAGCGCTTGCAAACACAGAGGTTCAGGATCAGAGACATGAATGTGTTGCGGATTAAATCCATCAGTAATGAGGCCACCAATAAGGCTACGAGCCATATTGCCGCCACCAATAAATGTAATTTTACAATCTTTCATAATTAGGTTCCATCGTCAGCTATTTAGGTATGCTTATAGTCTACTTGTTATTTGCTTGCTGGGGTATGCCTCTGGCCAAAAAGTGCCGTGCCAATGCGTACCATCGTACTGCCTTGGGCAATCGCTGAGTCCATATCCGCTGACATGCCCATAGAGAGTGTATCAACAGATGGATATAAGGTGACTAATTGTGAAATAACTGTTGTGCTTTTTGGAAGGAAGCATGTTGTTGTTGAGGATCACTTGTTTTTTCAGGGATGACCATTATGCCTCGAAGCTGCAAATGGTCGAGTTGAGATATTTGTTCTGCTAAGGCGAGCACGTCGTCTGATTTTACACCTGACTTACTGGCTTCATCATCAATATTAACTTGGATACAGACATTGAGAACATCACGTTCCACAGGGCGTTGTGCAGATAGGCGGCGTGCAATTTTAATGCGATCAATACTTTGTACCCAATCAAAGTTACAAGCAATATCTCGGGTTTTATTTGATTGGATCGGGCCTATAAAGTGCCACTCTAAATTTAGGTCGGCTAGCGCAGTAATTTTTGTCAGCGCTTCTTGCAAATAATTTTCTCCAAAACAATGCTGGCCCTGAACCGCGAGTTTTCGCAGTTCGTCAGCAGGCCATGTTTTACTAACGGCCAGTAATGTCACGCTTTTACGGGGCCTATGGGTTTTTTTTTCGGCGCGTTCGATATGCGCGGTGAGTGTCTGCAGTGGGTTTTTTATCTCTGTCATGTTGCAAGCCTGTAGTGAGCGCGCTACCTTTACGTTAAGAGCTTCTTATTTGGAAGCAAACCTTATAACTTATAAATGATTAGGGAACGGTATGGATATTACTGAATTGCTGACCTTTAGTGCAAAAAATAAAGCATCTGATTTACATATATCAGCCGGGGAGCCACCGATGATTCGGGTTGATGGTGACATCAAACGAATTAACCTGCCCTTAATGGAACATAAAGAAGTATACGCTATGGTATACGATATTATGAATGATAAGCAGCGTAAAGATTATGAAGAATTTCTTGAAACTGATTTTTCATTTGAAATTCCGGGCCTAGCTCGTTTTCGTGTCAATGCCTTTAATCAGAATCGTGGTTGTGGCGCAGTATTTAGAACCATCCCTTCTGAGGTATTGAGCCTAGAAGATCTGGGTGCCCCAGGGATATTTAAAGAAATTTCCGATAACCCGAAAGGAATTGTACTGGTAACAGGGCCTACAGGTTCAGGTAAATCAACCACTTTAGCGGCGATGGTCGACTATAAAAACAATCAAGATAATGAACATATTTTGACCATTGAAGATCCGATTGAGTTTGTTCATAAAAGTAAAAAATGTCTGGTCAATCAACGTGAAGTTCATCGTGATACGCTGGGCTTTAGTGAAGCGCTGCGCTCTGCGTTACGTCAGGATCCAGATATCATTCTAGTGGGTGAGTTACGTGATCTTGAAACAATTCGACTAGCATTAACGGCTGCAGAAACAGGTCATTTAGTATTTGGTACATTACATACCTCATCTGCTGCAAAAACGATTGATCGTATTATTGACGTATTTCCCGCTGCTGAAAAAGATATGGTGAGATCGATGCTATCAGAGTCTTTGCGAGCAGTTATTTCACAAACATTAATGAAAAAAGTGGGCGGTGGTCGTATTGCTGCTCATGAAATTATGATTGGTACGCCGGCGATTCGAAACTTAATTCGTGAAGGTAAAGTGCCACAAATGTACTCAGCAATTCAAACTGGGGGAGCCGTAGGTATGCAAACATTAGATCAATGTATGCAGGATTTGGTTCGTCGTCAGCAAATTACGAAGGCAGAAGCTCAGCCTCGTGCAATTGAGAAGAACCTATTCCAATAGAGGAGAGTGATAGATGGATATTATAACGATTCTAAAAGCCGCGGTGAAACATGATGCCTCCGATATATTTATTACTGCAGGGCGACCGGCCAGCTTAAAAGTGAATGGCCGTTTAGCGACATTGTCGCAAGATGTGTTAACAGATGATGACGCACGCGACCTCGTGATAAGCACAATGAGTGACTCGCAAAAGAAAGAATTTGAGCGTGATAAAGAATGTAACTATTCGATTAGCTCTGCTGGCGCAGGTCGTTTTCGTGCCAGTGCATTGTATCAACGCAATAAAATTGCCATGGTATTACGCCGAATTAAAGATGAGATTCCTACCATTGAAGAATTGAATGTGCCGGAAATTGTTAAAGAATTAGCAATGACTAAACGCGGCATGATTATCTTTGTAGGTGCAACAGGCTCAGGTAAGTCGACTACATTAGCCGCTATGGTCGGTTACCGTAATCAAAATAGTACCGGCCATATTTTGACGATTGAAGATCCTATTGAGTTTGATCATAAACATGGTGGTTGTGTTGTGACCCAGCGAGAAGTGGGAGTAGACACCGAATCGTATGGTGTTGCACTGAAAAATTCATTACGCCAAGCACCCGATGTCATCATGATTGGTGAGATCCGAGCGCGAGATACCATGGATTATGGTATTACTTTCGCTGAAACGGGACATTTGTGTTTATCAACATTGCATGCCAATAACTCGAATCAGGCGATGGATCGGATTATTAACTTCTTCCCAGAAGAAAGACATAAACAGCTATTTTTAGATTTGTCTCTTAACCTCAAGGCTGTCGTATCTCAGCGTTTAATTCCTAAGAAGGATGGAACAGGACGTTGCGTAGCCGTAGAGATCCTTATTAATACCCCTTTGATTGCCGATTTGATTGAGAAAGGTGATATTCCTGAGATTAAAGAGATTATGAAGCGATCTCGAGAACAAGGAATGCAAACATTTGATCAAGCTATTTATGATTTATATATGTCAAATGAAATCACCTATGAAGATGCTTTGAAAAATGCCGATTCAGAAAATGAAGTCCGTTTAATGATTAAACTAAATCCTAAAGATGGTGAAACAATCGGTGGAGACATTGATGGTATGGCGATTAAACCTGATGAGGAAGACTTTGGTAACACCGGTTCGTGGTCATAAATAGACCCTGTGTACAAACGTTTATAATCATAATGTAGACATACTATATAAACATGATTAGAATTATGCCAACAAACCAAAAAGGACTTAACACTGTTAGGTCAGTTATTTAAGGTGAGCGCGGGTTTGCAACTCACCCCATTTAGAAAGGAAAAAAGATGAAAATATCAGTTAAATTATCAGCATTACTGCTGGCCGTAAGTCTGTTAGCCGGTTGTGCCGGACCTAATAAACAAGTGAGCAATAATAATGTATTTTGTGCTATTGCTGGTGGTTTAGCGGGTGGCGTATTTATGGGCGCAGCTACTGATGATGATGGTAGTGGTGCTGCTATTGCTGGTGCTGCTGTAGGTGCAATGGCAGCATTACTTCTGTGTCAAGATGGCGATGAAGTAGCTGCTGCTCCAATGGCTGCTGCAGTGTGTACTGAAGTTCCTCCTGCAGGCGCTTTATTAGATGCGCAAGGTTGTGCATTTGATAGTGATAATGATGGCGTTGTTGATGGTGTCGATATGTGTGCAAATACACCCGCTGGTGTAACCGTTGATCGTGTTGGTTGTGCACTAGACTCAGATAAAGATGGTGTCGCAGATTACCAAGATATGTGCCCATCAACACCATTAGGTACTATTGTTGATACTGACGGTTGCCCACTTCCAGGTGAAAAATTACTGTCTTTAACAGGGGTGAATTTTGCCACTAATAAAGCAGTGTTAACATCAGACTCTAAAAGCATTCTAGAGCAAGCAGTTACTTTGCTTAAAGAAACGGATGCAGTGATTGATGTACGTGTTGAAGGTCATACTGATAGCCGTGGTTCAGATGCGTTCAATATGAAACTTTCACAAGCGCGTGCTGAATCAGTAGTGTCTTATTTAGTATCACAAGGCGTTAAAGAAAGCAGTTTAGTGCCAGTTGGTATGGGCGAATCAAGTCCAGTAGCAACTAATGATACTGCAGCAGGTCAAGCGGAAAACCGTCGTGTTGATTTTGTTGTTAATCAGTAATACTGAGTAATTAGTTTGATGAAAAAGGCCCTTTATAGGGCCTTTTTTTATGGCTGATGTTTAAGGTTGATATTGCTTAATTAAGCAGGCGATACAGACCCTGCTGGTGGACGAGTTGTTCTGATTGGTGAATCAGTTGTTGGAACTCGTCTTGTGACAAGATTTTATTGAGTTGAGGGATAACTTGTCCATGATTCATACCCGCTTTTATAGTTGGGTTATAAAGTAGTTTAAGTAGTAAAAAATCTAAACCTGATAAGTAATCATCCTGAGAATGATCATTGAAAATAGATGGGAATACCTTATCAGAATCATTGGGCAAACCCATTATCTGACTTAACTCCTCAGTGACACATGACAATAGCTTTGCATGGGCTCTAGCACGGTCGACAGGGATAATAACAACTGCCTGCTTAATACTGCTGTCTGGATAGGTAGAAAAATGTGCAAGGCAGATACCTTGGCGAGATAGTTCAGTAATCTGCTGCTGATTATGTAGTAAAAAGTCCTGTTTTAGCTCTTGACGGATTAATTTTTCGCTAGAGAAGATTATCTTTAAGTTAGCTTTATTTTCAGCTGTGGCAGGCTGTATTTTTAGCCCCGTAATACTGGCTAGATGTTTAAGGTGTATTTCACTAATCTGTTGATGAAGTGTTTGATCGGCAGTACGGTGAATAATGCTATATGAAATAGGTCGTGTCCACTTACGCACTTTAGCTAAGCCTGATGTATATTCATTATTTAAGGCAATTTCAATAAAACTGTTTTTAATATATTGTGGATCTTGCCAGTGGGCATTGTCAGCAAGGGATATTGAGCTACAAGACAATAAACAGGTCATGAGCAAGCGGCGTGCAGACTTACTGTAAGTCTGTATTGCTACAGCCTTTGTCGATGGAGCTGAGTTATATTTTTTCAACATACTCTATGACTCGTTTTGTTGAAACGAAAATAATAATGACCTTGTTCCGTTACTATCACTACATCGACAGTGACAAATAGAGTGCTAATTAAAGCAAGTCACTGTAAATTCACGCTAAGAAAAATTAATTTTAGCTTCGAGATCATTTCGTGAATCAGCATTTCTTAACGCTTCTTCTAGGCCAATTCGACCTTCTTCATAGAGAGCTAGTAAAGCATCATCAAAGGTCTGCATACCGCTATTACCACTCGTCATCATGGCATCTTTGATTTCGTTTAAAGCCCCTTTGAGAATCAAATTAGCGATATGAGGCGTGCTCAACATTATTTCAATGGCTGCACAACGTTTGCCTTTGGTATCTGGAATTAAACGTTGTGAGACGACGGCATTTAAGTTCACCGATAGATCCATAAACAGTTGTTTATGTTGGACTTGAGGGAACATATTAATAACCCGATCCATAGCCTGATTGGCATTATTAGCATGGAGGGTAGAAATGCAGAGGTGACCTGTGTTGGCAAGCTCTAGTGCTGCTTCCATCGTTTCTCTATCACGAATTTCGCCAATTAAAATAACATCAGGTGCTTCACGTAAACTGGCTTTTAATGCTCGTGCATAAGAGGCCGTGTCAACGCCTACTTCACGTTGATTAACAATAGATTTTAGATTCGGGTGAGAAAATTCGACCGGATCTTCAATGGTTAGAATATGACCTGCTGCATTGGCATTGCGATGATTAACCAGCGCCGCTAAGGTGGTTGACTTACCGGATCCTGTACCCCCTACCATCAGTAATAAACCACGCTTTTCCATGATTTGTTCTAGCAATACATCAGGTAGATTTAACGCTTGAGCGGTTGGGATTTCAGAGGGGATAAGACGTAATACAATACCAATTGAGCGTCGTTGATAAAAAACATTGACCCTGAATCGGGCACTATCATCTGCGAGACTAATGGCAAAGTCGAGATCTTTTGTTGCTTCAAATTCTTCAATCTGTTTTTCATTCATTAGGCCATAGGCGGCTGATTTTGTCAGTTCAGGTGTTAATAAATAACTATCTAACTCAACAGCTGCGCCATGAATTTTTGTTTTAACTGCTGAACCAGAAGTAATGAATAAATCAGAACCATCCAATTCCACCATTTTAGCCAGATAGGGGGTGATATCTAAATCTTGTTCTGGTGCGTCACCAAATACACTGATATTGCTCGGTAGTGCCACTGCATCAACTCGTTCTCGCTGATCTTGGCTAATAACAATGGTAGGAATTTCATCTTTATTGCTAATTTCTGCGATTAGATTCTTACCACCTAATAAAGAAGCTACAAAGCGTACTTTTTGGTTGATGGATAGCTGTAATTTTTGCGTATCTGTGGTGAGTTCTTCAACAATTTGGTCTAACATATCTTGGGTCAGACTTGCTTTACCAATGCTACGTTCTTGAGAGTTAATGATAACTCGTGGAATCATGTCCAGATCAAAATGCAAACTATCTGCATTATTCTCGAGCATTAATTTTACGTATGGTGATATATCCATGGTTGGTCTCGCTACTGTGTTAAATATAGAGTTAATCGGTATTGTTGCAAGCAGAATTTAAACTGCTTATTTTTCGTTGCTTGTACTAGTGCGACTGGCCATCACCGTCTTCCTCTTCATCTTCCTCTTCTAGCATTAAGGACAGCCCAGCACTCGCTGACTTGTCTTGATAGACTTGATTGTCATCATCGTTACTTTCCATCCTTAAACCAGTACCGTCATCTTCTTCATCTTCATCAATAGCCCCATCCTTAGCAAGTTTAATTTTTAAACGAACCTCATTAACAGAATCAGCATTTTTAAGCGCTTCATCGTAACTAATACGTCCTTCTTGATATAAGTCATATAAAGCTTGATCAAAGGTTTGCATGCCTAATTCACGAGATTTTGTCATCACGGTTTTGATGCCAGATACATCGCCTTTGGCGATCATATCGGAGACAAGTGGGGTATTAAGTAATATTTCTATGGCTGCACACCGTCCCCCGTCAACGGTACGAATCAAGCGTTGTGAAATAATGGCGCGTACATTAAGTGACAGATCTTGCATCAATTTCAGTTGCTTATCTGCTGGAAAAAATCCTAAGATTCTGTCAATCGCTTGATTAGCATTATTAGCATGCAATGTCGCTAAGGCTAAGTGACCGGTTTGAGCAAACTCAATACCAAAGTCCATGATTTCCTTGTCGCGAATTTCACCGAGCACAATGACATCGGGTGCTTGGCGTAGAGTATTATGTAATGCGGTTTCCCAACTGCCTGTATCCACCCCGACTTCACGCTGCATGATGACGCAATTTTTATGAGGGTGAACGTACTCAATCGGATCTTCAATGGTTATGATATGACCATGACTGTTTTCATTGCGGTAATCTAACATGGCGGCCATGGAAGTAGATTTACCTGAGCCGGTTCCGCCCACCATGACCACCAGACCATTTTTAGTCATGATGATATCTTTGAGAACATCAGGTAGGTCGAGTTTCTCTAAATTAGGTATTTCTGATGCGATAACGCGAACAACTAAGCCTTGCATCCCTTGCTGTACAAAGGCATTGACACGGAAGCGAGATAAGTTTGCCGGTGCAATGGCAAAGTTACATTCTTGAGTTTCCTCAAACTGCTTTAACTGTTTATCATTCATTACACTCTGCGTGATGGCTTTAGCATCTTCAGCAGATAAAGGGTGTTTTGATAAAGGCGTCATAATGCCTTTTATTTTGATCGAAGGGGGGCAGCCGGCCGTGATAAATAAATCCGATCCGCCTTGCTCCAACATCATACTTAATAGTTTAACTATTAATGACATCGCTTCATTTCTTTCCATTTTATTACCCTATACAGTTGCGGTGTTAACCGTGTTAACCGTGTTGATTGAGTTGTTATTTAATAATAAATAGTACTGTTAAATATACGCTATATTGTAATTATTTTGCTACTATTCTGATAGTTTAAGTGGATAAAAAATAGCGGTGGAAACTGGCTAGACAGCAAAATATTATTGACTCAGTTTTCAACTGACTGCTACAGTTAATTTGTAGTTATGAGGCTTACAATTTCATCTGTATATGAAGATGATATTTCTTTTACTTTTCACTTCTTTGTTATTAACATCACCTAATGTGTACAGTGAAGATAACTTTAGCAAGATAGATCAGAGGGTTTAGCGGGGGGTGCTAAAAGATGTAATGGCGCGCCTGACAGGAATCGAACCTGTGACCCCCAGTTTCGGAAACTGGTACTCTATCCTTATCTATAACTATGTTTATCAATGGTTTATCTCATAATTACTTGATTTCAGTGAAAGGCTTTCACAATTCTTTCACACTGGGAATACTATTATGGCATCTATTAGAAAACTATCTATAGGCACAAAAGCATGGCAGGCGATTGTAAGAAGAAAAGGGGTTAAGCCTCTTTCTAAAACATTCTCATCAAAACGTGATGCTATATGTTGGGCTAATCAACTAGAAACGGAGATAGCTCAAGGTGTTTTTGCTGATGTCACTCAAGCTGAAAATTTAACCTTTGCATCAATACTCGAACGATATCGAATAGAGGTTGTTCCCCAGAAGCGAGGGCAAAGACAGTTTCTTACTCAGATAAGGACAATGTTGAGCTCTAACAGCCTAAAAGGCTTATCTCTTATTAATATCACGCCTAATGCTATTGGGCTGCACAGAGATGCGAGACTGAGTTCTGGTGCCTCTCCCTCAACAGTTCGTAAAGATCTAGCCTTCCTGCATAAACTATTTGAAGTAGTACGGAAAGATTGGCACATCAACCTACCTAAAGGTAACCCTGTTGCCTTAGTATCCAGACCTAAGGATATAACATCAAGAGCCAGAACACGGAGACTTGAGGATGGTGAACTAGAACGGTTACTTGATGCTTTAAGTCAGACGTCCATAGTTCATAACTTTGTTTTATTTGCTATTGAAACAGCAATGAGACGAGGTGAAGTTGTTAATATGAGAATTGAGGATGTTTGCTTTGAGGAAAGGACTCTACACATTCCAAAAACTAAAACAGGGGTTCCAAGGACGATTCCCTTATCAATTAAAGCAATAGCTATTTTACAAGATATTGGTCATTTTGATATTGAATCAAGTAGTGTAAGCCAAGCATTTCATCGAGCTTGTATGAGGGCTGGAATCAAGGACCTCAGGTTACATGATTTAAGGCATGAAGCTACGAGCAGATTATTTGAGAAAGGTTTGACTCCAACTCAAGTTGCAAGCATAACAGGCCATCAAGATCTTAAAATGCTTAGTAGATATACTCATTTAAGAGCTCAAGATCTTGTGTTATTACTGGATTGAATACTGATGCTTTATTAAGGTCTAATTCATTACTAAATCTCGAGCAGCAGGAATCTCTAATGTTCTAGTTCAGCAGGTAGTTGGTCATGAGAAATCAGGGGCTGGCCAAACAGATAGGTACACACATACTTTCCATCTAAAAGATGTATTACCAGTAGTTGACGCTATTGAGTATTGAGAACATTGCTATAGGAGTGGTTGGATATTCTGAGAGGGAACTTTTTGAACATAAGCGTGTCTACTCGCAATGCGCAAGTATAGTTTTTTAATTATACCACTGTCAATTTGATTGTGCAAGGATTATTTTTAGGAGTGAATATGTATTGTTTGTACCAGGATATCAATCATCCATTATGTCGTATTAATAGCAAGCTAAAGGTTTTTCCACTTAAAGGGGTGGGGTTAGATGAATCAAGGAAAAACGCGATCAATCTTATGATAGATCAAGTGAAAAGAGGAATAAATCCTAAAGCTGAATTTCTACGGTGTGTTGATTTAGAGAGTAGTCAGGTTACTACACTTGGAGAATTAGTTAGTAAAATAAAAAGTAATAAATTAGATTTTATGAATCCTATTCATCGCAAGAGAATAGATCGTTATAGGGTGGCAGGCTTAACAGAAAAACAAGTGGCAATGGAAATGAAAACTAATGAGAAGATGCTGTACAGACATTACCCGAGACGTAATTCTGTTAGTACTTCATCTACAGGAAGAATGCTTTAAAAGTATATCGTCCCAATTGATAGTATTCAGATTTAGCCTATGCGAAAGGCTATATATACCAACGATACTTCTAGACAAAAAGCCCCCTAAAACGGGGGGGCGGTATGTTAGGTAAGGACAACACTTAAACAGCTGTATTTGTCTAGATGTATTGAAGTAATTATAAAGGAATTTTATATGACACAGAATGAGTTAAAGGAAGCGTTGAATTACAACGAAGAAACAGGGCTTTTTACATGGAAGGTCAGCAATAATAATCGAATAAAGATCGGTGATAAAGCTGGCTATACATCAAAGAGAAATGGATATACACAAATAAAGATCAACCGTAAGCTTTATAGTGCGCACCGATTAGCAT
>Ga0105351_1000476_pt1 | contig 18895 bp, 19 predicted proteins | sample EN4Hudsemesocosm_FD_83662 | JGI IMG/M metagenome (GOLD analysis project Ga0105351, IMG submission 83662) | Methane-oxidizing microbial communities from mesocosms in the Hudson Canyon - EN4B Hudson Canyon | ecosystem: Environmental > Aquatic > Marine > Cold seeps | place: Hudson Canyon... | reverse complement strand
TTGGATTATAAGTTTTTGCTGCACGAATTACGTCAGCTTCACTTAAACCTCTTTTTTTCATAACTTTTTCTAAAGCAGTTGGTGCAGCAACGGCAACCGTTGCAGCTAACGCACTCCCTAGAACAAGCGTCGAAAGTTTGCCAAAACTTTTTTTCATCTCTTCTCCTTTAAAATACGATATTACAGATTTGCATGTATATTCTATATTTAGTGCTGTTTTTATTTTGCCACAAATAAAAACTATAAAACAAATGAAACTTATAATATACTTAAGGCCTAATATTAATTTTAAAATATTAAACGCATTACAGATTCTACTCTTATTTTTTTTAAAAGATGTTGATATAAATCAAATAAAAGTTAATTTAATAAAATATTTAAAATATTTAAGTTTAATGTAAGTTTATTGGCTTACACAGACAAAATAGATTATATTTTATCTGTGAATGTCAGTTCAGTTTTAGCTTGAATGTGCCTGACAATTTTTAACCAATTTATCAAGTTCAGATTTAAGATTTTGTAGTTTTTTTGTAGAATTTATAAGTTCTTCTGTTGACTCAATGACCATATCTTCACTTTTATCTAGCTGCGAAGAAATTTCTGTCGAATCTTTTAACTCATCCAATACCTTATCAAATTCATCTGTGATTTCTTCAAGTTTGGTTGAGGCATTTTTTGATTGTTCAATGGCAACAGCCGAGTAATCCATTGCAGTGTTTACTTTATCAATAAAACAATTTATGGTATCTGTGGCCTCAACAATTTCGCTTTCTGCATCCATTTTGATTGGTTCTAAATGAGTGTTTTCAGGATTTTCTATTACTTTTTTGGAAAAATCCAAAAATTCTTGAGCATTTGATTCTATGGCTTTTAATTGCGCAAAACCATAAGCTATCAGGATTAATAGAAGAATTCCTGCAAAGTATTGGAAATATTTTATATAATCAGTTTTACTTTCAGCATAAATCGTATACATCGAGACCAGATTATCCACTTCTTGAAGGAGGTTATTGTTTGTTTTGTATATGGCATTAACTCGATGTTTAATCAACTCTTTATTTGTCTCTTTTTGCTCAATTGAAAGATCTTTAAATGCTTTTACATTGGTATAAAAGTTATTCCATAAAATTTCAACTGTTGATAATTGGTTTGCTATGTCATCTGTAGGAACTTTACTGATACCTAAAAGTGTATTTCCATTTTTTAATGAATCGAGTTTATAAATAAACTCTTCGACTGCTTTATCTAATTCTGAAAATTCCAAATTGTTTGTTTGGTAAGAATAAAAAATATTTTTAGAAATTTTTTGTGTTAACATTCTTTCTTTACCCGCAATATTAATAATCAGAGCATCTTTCTCATTTTTTTGATTTAAATAAATAGTCGTAATTAATATGCTTAACATCAGAAGAAAGAAAATAATACCAATGGTCCTAATTTTTGTACTTATTTTATTTGTTTTCAAACGCCCACTCCTTTAAAAATAGAACTTAGATGTTCTTTATTCTCAATAGAAACTTTACTATTAACAACATCAATAATACCATTTCTTTTTAATCTCTTTAATACTCTGGATAATGTTTCTGGTTGTATGTGTAACATAAAGGAAACCTCTTGTCTTTTTAATTTATTAAACATTTCTAAATCATTTTCAAGCATAAAAGCAACTTTCGCTGTGGCATCAAAAACCAATTCTCGATTAATAATACATTGGAGCTGATGTGATTTATCAAGCAACTCTTCCATGAATTTCATGGTTAAAATATTTTTTGATAAAAATAATTCGTTAAATTTTTTAAAATCGATGGATAAAATAACACTGTCTTCAATAAATTCAGAGTTTGAAAAACAGTAAATTGAATCTTGTTTAATGCTTGAGAGTTCTGAAATCATATTTTTTTCATGTATATGATATAAAAATATCTCATTGTTAAATTTATCAACTTTATATATTTTTATTAATCCTGAGATTAAGAAAAGTACATTTGTATTGACATCACTTTCATAGTTAAGTATTGATTTTTTGGGGTATTTATAAACATTCGAAATTGAAGATAACTGTTCAATTTGTTCCTCATTTAACTCATCAAAAAAATCAATTGATTTTATAGTTTCTGCTGTTTTCAATTACACCTCAAAGTTTTTATTTAGCTATTTTATATTATCCTATCAAAATTTATAATTAAACGAAATAATATAAGTCAAATAGTCTTTGTTATTTGTTTGATTTTTTGATGGATAAAATAATGTTAATAGATGGACACAATAGAATAGTAGATTACTTAAGAGTATCAGTTACTGAGCGATGTAACTTTAGATGTCAATACTGTATGCCAGAAAAGCCTTTTTCATGGGTACCTAAAGAAAACTTACTTTCATATGAAGATCTTTTCAAATTCATTAAAGTAGCAATTGATGAAGGTATTCGAAAAGTTAGAATAACTGGTGGTGAACCTCTCTTACGAGAAGGTTTGGAAAACTTCATTAAAATGATTTATGATTATGATAATGAGATAGATTTGGCCTTAACAACCAATGCTTTTTTACTGCCTGCATGTGCTCAAAAACTTAAAGATGCGGGATTAAAAAGAGTTAATATCTCACTTGATTCACTCATCCCTGAAGTCGCACATAAAATTGCACAAAAAGATGTACTTGAGACGGTTTTAAAAGGTATTCAAAAAGCAGCTGATGTTGGAATGAGAGTAAAAATAAACTGTGTTCCAATGAACGGTGTTAATGATACTGAATTGGTTGATATTTTAGACTATTGTAAAGAAAGAAATTATACCGTCAGGTTTATTGAGTTTATGGAAAATGAACATGCTATGGATAAAGCTATGGGATTAAACAGTGCTCAAATTCAAGATATTATTCGAAAAAAGTATAACTTTAAAAAAGTTGAGCGAACGGACAGTTCTCCTTCTCAAGATTATGAGTTAGAAGATGGGTATCGATTTGGAATCATTGAACCACACAAGGATGACTTTTGTGCTACATGTAACAGAGTTCGATTAACTGCAAGTGGCGTTTTAATTCCTTGTCTGTATTTTGAAGATGCTTTAAGTATTAAAGAAGCGATTAAAGATAATAATATTGATAAAGCGGTTGAGATACTAAAGCTTGTGCTTAAAAATAAACCAGAAAAAAATAAATGGTCTGATGAAGATGGAACAGAAACATCGACCAGAGCCTTCTACGAAACGGGTGGCTAAAAAACGATTTTATAACAGCTGCTTTTTCCTAAACTCTGCGTCAGATATTAATATTTGTTCGTCACGTACTCATGTACGCTCCTCTCAAATTTTAATATCTTCCTTGATTTTATAAAAAATCATCTATTCTAAAACAGTTTTTCTAACTTACAAACTACAATTTTAATCAATTTCTTATCACTTAAACTAACTTTCAACTAAATTTCAATAAAATACGCGTCCACTTTAGAATTTCTATCGTGAGATTATACCAATCAGGAGGTCATTATGGCTTTAGATCAGGAAGTAAAAGCAGAAATAATTGCTAAAAACAGAAGAGAAGACAAAGATACAGGTTCAGCAGAAGTACAAATTGCTATTTTAACAGAGCAAGTTAAAGTATTAACTGCACACTTACAATCAAATCACAAAGATCACTCATCAAGATTAGGTCTTTTAAAAATGGTAGGAAAAAGAAAAAGACTTCTTAAGTACCTAAGAAGAACAAATTACACTAAATTTGTTTCATTAGTTGCTGATTTAGGTATCAGAGCTAAATAATTAGAAGGTTGCGTAAGCAACCTTTTAACCCCACTTTCTAAAACTTTCAAACAAATATTCAAACTATAACTACGTTTAACCTTAATTTTTGTAAAATAGTAAAAAATTTATTAGGATTTTTATGTTATTAACAAAAAAGAGCGAATATGCACTTTTGTCACTTATCTCAATTATGAAAAGTGAAAAACCAAAAAATGTAGATGTTTTATCTAAAGAATTAAATATATCAAAATCATTTTTGGCAAAAATCATGCAAAACCTTGCAAAAAGTTCAATTGTAAAATCATACAAAGGCGTTAATGGTGGATTTGCACTGAATAAATTATATGATGAATTAACAATACTAGAAATAACAACTGCAGCTGAAGAAAAAGTGCCTGCTGTTTTTGAGTGTTCTCCTTCGATGTTGGATTGTCCCAGTCAAGTTGGAAGTTGTTGTACTATCTGGCCATTAATGAATAATTTACAAAATAAAATTGATGGTTTTTTAGATAATCTTACATTAAAAGATATTTCTGAATGATGTTTATTCATATGTCACATACTGACTTAGACGGTTACGGTTGTCATATGTTGACAAAAGAGTACTTTAAAGATGGAATATTTTTAAATGCAAACTACGGATTAGAAGTAAAACTTACGCTTAAAAAAATAATTAACTTATTAAATCAGCATAAAGATGAAGATATTTTTGTTTTAATCAGTGATTTGAATTTAACATTTTCAGAATCAAAAGATTTGGATAAAAATGTTAATGAGTTAAATCAAGATGGGGCCAATATCACATTGCAACTTCTTGATCATCATGCAAGTGGCCAAAAATCTGCTGATAAGTTTGATTGGTATCTTTTAGATACTTCCAGATGTGCAACTAAGATAGTTTATGACTATATCTGCAATGAATTAGATGGATATAGCGATGAAGTTAATGAATGGTTAAATCCATTGGTTAATGCAATCAATGCTATTGATATATGGCTAGATGATGATACCAATAATTTTGAATTTGGAAAAGTTTGTTTACGACTTGTAAGCAGAGCTACAGAAATAAACCAAATCTTATTTCCAGATTTAAACAGAGAATATAGAATACATTTATTAAAGCAAGCAGCCCAATATGTCCTTAAAGATAATGGTAATATATTATTGGACAATGAGATGCATTTTATTAAAAAAAGATTTTTACAATTAGATGATAGAGATGACACAATTGATAATTTAAGTGCAGCAAGATTGGTTTATATTTTAGAAGATAAAAAAGATGATTTAACTGTTTACTATAAAGAACACAAAGGTTTATTAACATATACCTTAGGTTCAATTTCTATTCCAGCAAATGCATTTTTAAAAGCCAATGATGATTACGACTTTTTTATTGATGTAGGAAGAAAAGGACATACGAGTTTCAGAGCTGATGGGGTAGTTAATGTGAGTCTTATGGCAGAAAGTATGGCAAAAGGTGGCGGTCATCCTAATGCTTCTGGAGCTCGTTTTGATGATTTTAAAGAAACAATACATTATGATGATGTGAAAAAATTCGTACAAAATAAACTGGATAAGGTAAAATAATGCAAAACGAAATGGCCGAAATTAATTCCAATAAAGATGAAATAAGAGAAATTTTTAATGAAACTAAAACAATAGCTATTATTGGTTTGTCTCCTGATGAATCAAAAGCAAGTAATAGAGTCGCACATTATTTAAAAAATGCTGGTTTTAAAATTGTTCCTGTCTATCCTAAAGGTGAAGAAATTTTAGGTGAAAAAGTTTATAAAAGTCTTTCTGAAATTCCTTTTAAGGTAGATATGGTTGATATTTTTAGAAAATCTGAGGTTATCGGAACGGTTATTGATGAAGCTATTAAAAGAGGTGACATTGATTGTGTTTGGACACAACTTGGACTTGTAAATAATGAAGCAGCTTTAAGAGCTCAAGAATCTGGTATAAAAGTCGTACAAAACTATTGTACAAAGATTGAACACTCTCAACTGTAATATTTTTGAAGGTTTATGATTAGAGCTGTTTGCTTTTAGTTATAAATCTTTAAGGTATTTATTTTTTTAAATCACAAGTAGGAGCACCAAACAGAGTAACAGAAGCTACTGTTCCTTGTATCCCATCTGTTCTATTTTTAAGTGTAATTTTCCCACCCAATGTATCAGCAGCATTTTTTGCCAGAAACAATCCAAGTCCAGCACCCGCTTCTCCACCAACTCTTTTAAATGGTGCAAATAAATCAATATCTTCATTAATCCCTGTTCCTTCATCGGTTACAGAAATAACAATAGTATCATTTACTCTTTGTGCATTTATATTGATGCTTTTTTCTTCAGGAGTAAATTTAATAGCATTTTGTACAAAGTTTTGAAGTATTTGAGTTAACAGTGTAGGTTGTAAAAAGGTTGTGTATCTGTTCACATTTGAAGTTAAAGTAATTACAATATTTTTTTGTGCAGATAACATTCTATAGTCATTTGCTTTTTTCTGAATAAATGCAATAATATCAATCGCAAGTGGTTTTTCAAATTGTGCACCTTCAGCTCGACCTATATCCAAAATTGAACTGATCATTTTATTCATGGCATCAATTTCACTGATAGTAAGATTTAAAGTTTCTTCATATTTTTCAATTTCTCTTGTTTTCCTGAGTGTTATTTCACTTTTAAGTTTCATTACTGCAAGGGGTGTTTTTAATTCGTGAGCAGCTCCAATAAACAACTCTTTTTTAAATTTAACAAATGTTTGTATCTTATTGGTTAAGGTATTAATAGAATTGGATAAGGGGTGAAATTCAATAGGTAAAGTTGTTTTATCAATTTGGGTTAAAAAATTTTCATTCATATTAGAGAGTTTTTCGGTAATTTGAATAATAGGTTTTAACAGTGTTTTTGATACAGCAAATGCATATAATACAACCATAATAAGGCCTGCAAGACTCAGTAAAAGTATGTTATTAAATATTTTATTTAACATTTTTCGTGAAGAGTTTATGTTTTTTGTAATTTTAATAAATTTATTATTTGATAAATCAAAAGGGAACAGAAGCTCTACAAAAAAGTTTTTATCTTTTCGGTATCTTTTATAGGTAATGGATTGCAAATCTTTTATGGTAATAAGATCCACACTGATATCAGAATTAGTAATAATATTAAAATTTGATTGATTGACGTGCGAATTAAGACTTATCTTGTAAATAAGTTTTGCATCAGCTAAAAGTTGTTCTTTAATTTCTTCGTATATAGTTGCTTTCGTATATCCATAAAAGATAAACGAAAGCGTGATAATAAACAATGAAGTGGCAAAAATAAGCTTTTGATAAAACTGTTTATAGATACTCTTTGCATTCATTATTTATTACTCTTATATTACTATGCTTGTTTAGCTTCTTCTAATTTTTTAGCTTCTTCATCAGCTGATGGGTAGCAGAATCTGTAACCTCTTCTTCTGATTGTTTCAATAGTAGAAATATTTAATGGTTTGTCCATTTTTTGTCTAATTTGGTTAATTGCAACTTCAATAACGTTTGGAGTAACTAATTCTGGCTCTTCCCAGATAGCGTCTAATAATTGCTCTTTAGATACAATTTGATCTCTGTGACGTGCTAGGTGAGTTAATACTTCAAAAGGTTTCCCTTTTAATTCAATTTCTTCACCATTGTATAAAATCTTTTCTTCATCAGGGTTAATTGATAAATCATCAATTTCAATTACATTCGTTCCACCAAATCTTAATCTAGCTTCAATTCTTGCTAATAAGATATCAAAATCAAATGGTTTTTTAATATAATCATCTGCACCAGATTTTAATGCTTCGATTTCACTGTCTTTATCATCACGAGCAGATAAAATTACTACAGCAGTTCTGTTTGATCTGTTTTTAACAATTTTACATAATTCAATACCATCACCATCTGGTAACATCCAGTCAGTTAATACTAAGTCATAGTTTCTAATATCAATAAAGTATTCTGCATCTTTATAATTTTCAGCTGTATCTACTTGGTAACCGAAGTCAGACAGCCCTTCTTGTAATGTTCTGTTAAGAGTTATTTCATCTTCGATGATTAAAATTCTCATTGTATTTATCCTTGTTTAAGTTTAAGTTAACTTTAATTTTTCGGAATTATAGCATAGAAATAGAAAAAATTAAAGTCTTTTTAAGCTAAATTTGAAAATTCGTTAATTTCTAGTAATTTTTGTCATAAGAATGATTATGATATAATCTCGCCAAATTATGATATAAGTAGTATAAATATGCTAGTTTATATACTATTTGTTAACTATTCTTTGTTAGAATTAGAAAAAATTTACAGGAAATAAAATGAAAAAAGTGGTTTTAAGCCTAGTTGCAACTTTGGCAATCGGTACTGCATCTTTGAGTGCAGAAAATGTATACGCGACAGTAAATGGAGAAGATATAACTAAAGCAGATGTTGCAGTTGTATTAAGAAATCCAAAAATACAATTTGATTCTTTACCAAAAGATACAAAAGACAGAGTTATTCAACAAATCATTGAAAAAAAACTATTAACAACTAAAGCAATGTCCAGTGGAATCGAAAAAACAGATACGTTTAAAAAAGCAATTCAAAAAATTAAAAAAGACTTAGCATTAGAAATTTGGATGCAACAAGAGTTTAAAAAACTGAAAGTATCTGATAAAGATAAAAAAGATTACTATGAAAATAATGAGTTAAAATTCAAAAAACAAGCTTCATTAGAAGCACGACATATTTTAGTAGAAAAAGAAGCATCAGCTGCTTCAATTATTAAAGAGTTAGATTCATCAAAAGATAAAAAAGCAAAATTCATTGAACTTGCAAAAGCAAAATCAACTGGACCAACGGGTGAAAATGGTGGTTACTTAGGTAAATTTGCTCCAGAACAAATGGTTCCAGAATTTTCTGATGCTGCTGGAGCATTAAAAGTTGGGGAATATACAAAAAAACCAGTTAAAACTCAATTTGGTTATCATGTAATTTTATTAGAAAGTAAAAATGCAGCTCAAACAGCCAAATTTACTGAAGTTGAAAAGAAAATTGCACAAGCAGTTTTACAGGAAAAATTTACAAAAAATATAAAAACAATCGCAGCACAACTTAGAGAAAAAGCAAAAATAGTTATTAAATAGGAGAATATAGTGGGTGTATTAGATATAGTTAAACCAGGTGTACTAAGTGGTAGTGAAGCAAAAAAACTTTTTGATTATGCAAAAGCAAATAATTTTGCAATACCAGCTGTTAATGTTGTAAGTACTGATTCAGTCAATGCAATACTTGAAAGTGCTGCAAAAGTCAGTTCTCCTGTTATTATTCAATTTAGTAATGGAGGGGCTACTTATTTTGCGGGTAAAGGTTTAAGTAATGAAGATGAAAAAGCTGGAATCTTAGGTGGAATAAGTGGTGCACAACATGTTCATACAGTGGCAAAAGCTTATGGTATACCTGTAATCTTGCATACGGATCACGCTGCAAGAAAACTGCTTCCTTGGATAGATGGACTGCTTGAAGCTGGAAAAAAACATTTTGAAAATACAGGACGTCCTTTATATACTTCTCATATGTTAGATTTAAGTGAAGAGCCATTAGAAGAAAATATGGCTACTTGTGTAGAGTATTTTGAAAAAATGAACGAACTTGACATGATGATTGAAATAGAGCTTGGAATCACTGGTGGTGAAGAAGATGGTGTTGATAATACAAATATTGACAATGCTTTATTATATACTCAACCAGAAGAGGTTTCTTATGCTTTTGAAGAACTCAGTCGAGTAAGTCCTAATTTTACCATTGCTGCTTCATTTGGTAATGTACATGGCGTTTATAAACCAGGTAATGTGCAACTCTCACCAGAGATTTTAGATAACTCACAAAAATATATTCAAGAAAAACTCAACATCGAAGAAAATCCTGTGAATTTTGTATTTCATGGAGGTTCTGGTTCAGCATTAGAAGAAATCTCTGAAGCTGTTGGATATGGTGTTATAAAAATGAATATTGATACTGATACGCAATGGGCTTTTTGGGATGGTGTTAGAGCTTATGAATCAAAATACAATGCATATTTACAAGGTCAAATTGGTAATCCAGATGGCGATGATAAACCCAATAAAAAATATTACGACCCAAGAAAATGGTTAAGAGCAGGTCAAGAAGCTACAATTTCTAGACTTGAAACAGCATTTTCAGATCTTTCAGGTCTAAATAAAAACTAACAAACATAGTATTCTTAAAAAAGGTAGTAAGTGAAACTTGCTACTTTTTTTTTAGTCTTCATTTTACTCTTTACTGGTCACTAATGCCAGATTATTCAAATTATTTTTTTGCAGTAAATCAAGAATCTTAACGACTCTTTCATATTTGACTTCTTTATCAATTCTAAAAATAATCGATTGTGTTTTGTCGTCAATATCTTCAAGTTTTAATTCTAACTCTTCAAAAGAAATCTTTTCACCTTTATAAGCAAGTGCAGTAGAACCCAGTTCTATACCAATTTGTTCTTGTTCTATTTCAACTTCTTTTGCATGTGAAGAGGGTAAATCTAACATTAATGCTAATTCTTCTTTTTTAAACACAGATGAGACAATAAAAAAAATCAGTAGTATAAAAACAACATCTATTAGAGGTGTTAAATCTATAGGTAAACTTTCTCTTCTTTTCATAAATTTTCTTGTATTACTTCATTTTTTACTTTTAATTCCAACTCATCTAATACATGTATAAAGTAGTTATAACACAAGTGATGTGGAATGGCTACAATTAAACCTGCCATAGTTGTAATAAGCGCTAAGGAAATTCCATGAGAGAAGATAGTTGGGTCTCCCAAACCATTAGTGCTGATAGCTTCAAAAGACTTTAGTACCCCATAAACTGTTCCTAAAAGACCAAGCAATGGAGAAATGGATGATATATTTTTAATAAAAGTCAAACCTTTTTCTAACTTTTTGACTTCATACTCTATTTGAGTATTTAAAGAAGTTAAATTTGAGACAGTAAGTTTGCTTATGATTTTTTTTGTAATACTTTTTTTATTTGAAAGTGTTAAAAACTTCCAAATGATAATTGAAAATCCTATAATATTTAAAAAAAGTAAAATATAAACTATTTCACCACCTTTATTGATATATTCTATTAAATCCATAAATAACCTTATTTTATATTGTAAGTATTTTAGTATAATACACGTATGAAATATATAAATTCAAAAGTAGAAAAAATTAAATTTAACGATTTTGAACTCTTTTTAAAGAGGGATGATTTACTCGATGTTGATTTCTCTGGAAACAAAGCCAGAAAGTTTTATTATTATTTAGTCAATGATTTTCCAGGTGTTACAAAAGTAATTGGACATGGCTCTCCTCAAGCAAACTCTTTGTATTCTTTTTCAGTCTTAGCCAAACTCAAAGGCTGGCATTTAGAATTTTATGTTGACCATATTCCAAGTTTTATAAAAGATAATCCAGTAGGTAATTATAAAGCAGCTTTAGATAATGGTGCAAAAATTATAGCTGTGGGTGAGACGGGTTATACGAAGAGTTGTGTTGAGTATATCCATGAAAAGGTTATGCCAAAAGAAACAACTGCTGTATTTGTTCCAGAAGGGGGACGATGTGCCCAAGCAGAATTTGGAGTAAAAATTTTAGCCGATGAAATAAAACAGTGGGCACAAAAAGAAAAAAAAGAGAAACTCAAAATAATGCTTCCATCAGGGACTGGAACAACGGCACTTTTTTTACAAAAAAACTTGCCAGATTTTGAAGTATTGACATGTGCTTGTGTAGGAGATGATGAGTATTTAAAAAAACAATTTTTTGAACTTGATGAGAATGAAAATAATCATCCAACTATTTTAAATATGGGTAAAAAATACCATTTTGGTAAATTATATAAAGAATTTTTTGTAATGTATAAGAACCTCTTGAATCAAACCAACATTGAATTTGATTTGCTCTATGATCCCTTGGGTTGGCTGTGTCTTCAAGAGTATTTACAAAAAAATAAATTGGACAAGACTCCAATACTATATATCCATCAAGGCGGAATATTAGGCAATGAAACCATGCTTCCAAGATATGAAAGAAAGTATAATTTTTAATTTTATTTTGTTATAATATTTTAACAACATAAAGGTTTCAAATGTCTTTTTTTAAATGGATAATATCAATTATCTTATTAAGTACTTTATTATATTCATCACAAAAAGACTTAGAAAAAGTCTCTGTGCAATTAAACTGGAAATTCCAGTTTGAATTTGCAGGTTTTATTATGGCAAAAGAACTGGGACTTTATGAAAAAGTAGGATTAGATGTCAATATAAAAGAGTTTAAAAAAGGCATCAATGTTATAGAAGACGTCAAAAATGCCGAGGCAGATTTTGGTGTATATGATGCCTCTTTAATTCGCTCTTATACCAAAGAAAAACCCATTGTATTATTATCCAATTATTTTAAAAGATCGGCACTTATATTTATCACCAAACAAGATATTTTAACACCTGAAGATTTAATCGATAAAAAAATCATGGCCGCATCTCATGAATTGGAACACAGTTCTTTATCCACACTGCTAAAAAAATTTAAAATTGATATTGAAAAATTAAATATTACTCCTCACAGTTATAAAGCCGATGAGTTTATAAATGGTTCAGTTGATGTTATGAGTGCTTTTATCTCCAATGAGTTATATCATGTTAAAAAGTCCAAAGTACCTTATAATATTATTGACCCTGTCAATTATGGGATTTATGGTTTGGGTTTAAATCTTTTCTCTACCTTGGAAAAAACAAAACAGAATCCAAAGTTGGTTCAAGATTTTATTGATGCAACCAATGAGGGATGGAAATATGCCTTAACGAATAAAGAAAAAACAGTTGATGTGATTTATAATAAATATTCAAAACTCAAATCAAAAGATGCATTAATGTTTGAAGCGGCTGAGACTAAAAAATTGATGCTTCCTAAAGTGTATCCAATAGGGTTTATTGATAAAAAAATTGTAAAAGAAGCGGTTTCAGACTTAATTCAGCAGGATATTATCCACGATAATATTAATATAGATGACTTTATCTTTTCAAGTAAAAAAATGAATAAAGATCAAGTAGAATTGACTAAAGATGAAAAAAAATATTTGACACAAAAAAGGAAAATTTTAATGTGTGTTGATCCTGATTGGATGCCTTATGAAAGAATATATAAAGGCAAACATGAAGGAATTACCTCTGAATATTTAAATATCTTAGAAAAGAAAATAGGAATACCCATTCAATTGGTTAAAACAACTTCATGGGCACAAACCCTGAGCTTTGCACAAAAAAGAAAGTGTGATATTATCTCTTTAGCTACACAAACACCTTCAAGACTTAAATACATGAATTTTACAAAGCCGTATTTAGATTTTCCAATTGTTCTTGCTACCAAAGTAGATAAATTGTTTATCTCTAATGTTGAAGATATTATTGAAACAAAAAAAATAGGTATAGTCAAAGGGTATGCGATTGGGGAAATATTAAAACGTAAATTTCCCAAAAATATGATCGTTGATGTGACTTCAGTTGAAAATGGAATGAATTTGGTTGCAAGAGGAACACTGTTTGGGATTTTAGATGCAATGCCTCCTTTAGCATATGTGTTACAGCAAAATTATATTGGTGAGCTTAAAATTGCTGGCAAATTGCAAGATGATTTTGAGTTAGGTATTGCAGTTAGAAATGATGAACCGTTACTTTTAGATATTTTTAATAAAGCAATCAACTTAATAGATCCTTCTAAAAAACAAAAAATTGTAAATAAATATATTTCTGTTAAGTTTGAAAAAGGGTTTGATTACAATCTTTTTTGGCAAGTCTTTGCTGTGTTACTTCTTATCATTATATATGGGGTATACAGACACAGAGAATTGATTTTGACAAAAAATAAGTTGCAAAGTTCCATTAACAGTTTTGAGGTACTGTTGAATTCTGTGATAGAAGCAATTTTTGTTTATGAAGATGAAGTTTGTATTGATGTCAATGATGTCGCAGTTGAAATGTTTGGTTATAAATCAAAAGAAGAGATGATAGGTTTGCGTATTGAAAAGTTTGCCTATAAAAAAACACTAAAAATTGTCAAAGACAATTTTAAAAAAGATGTCGCCCCTTACGAAGTTTTAGGCGTAAAGAAAAACGGTGAAGTTTTTAATATATTAGTCAAAGGAAGAAATACACAACTGAATAATAAAAAGGTAAGAATCTCAACCATTATTGATACCACTACCATGAAAAATCAAGAAAAATTGTTAATGCAACAATCAAAAATGGCAGCAATGGGAGAAATGATTGATAATATTGCTCATCAATGGAGACAGCCTTTAAGTCTTATTAGCACAGTATCAACGGGGTTAGAATTAAAACTCACCTATAATACTTTTCAAAAAGAAGAGGCTTTGTCAGAATTGAAAAATTTAAATGAGACAACTCAACACTTATCACAAACCATAGATGATTTTAGAAACTTTTTTAGCAGTAATAAAGAAAGAAGTGAATTTTGTGTTTTAAAATTAATCAATAAAAATCTTACCTTATTTGAAGGAATGTTTAAAAGCAATAATATAAATATTGTATTTGAAGATGTTCAAGATGTTTACATAACCAATTATGAAAATGAACTCACTCAAGCACTGCTGAATGTTTTTTATAATGCCAAAGATGCAATGATTAAGAAAAAAAGTAATAAGTTTATTTTTATTTCCATTTCAAAAGATTCCCATTGGGTGTCTATAAGAATAAAAGATAATGGTGGTGGCATTAAAAAAGAGGTTATCAATAAAATATTTGAACCGTATTTTACAACAAAACATAAAAGTCAAGGTACCGGTATTGGTTTGTATATGACCCATCAAATTATTGAGCGAAATATGAAAGGTTCAATTGAAGCTTCAAATGTTTCGTACGACTATGAAAACAGTAACTATAAAGGTGCGCAGTTTATCATCAAACTTCCCCTAAAGTAACTCAATAGTGACGCATTTTTTTAAAACTTGATTTATGACATAAAATTTTTACTTAAATTTAGATATAATCTTCGACTATGAAAAAGAACAATTTAATATTAATAGGTTTTATGGGAGTTGGAAAAGGTACAGTTGCGCGAGCACTTGTAGCAAAGTACGACTTATTTGCAATTGATACAGATGATATAATCGAAAGCCAAGCTAAAAAGAAGATAAAAGAAATATTCAAAAAAGAAGGCGAAGAATATTTTAGAAATCTTGAGCAAAAATGTGCTGACTGGTTAGAAAGCAGTGTAGATAATACTGTCATATCAACAGGTGGCGGCTTTTATAAAAGAGCAAATATTCAAGAAATTGGAAAAATCGTTTATTTAAAATCTTCGTTTGAAGGGATATTAAATAGAATTGGTAATTCTCCTAATGCCATTAAAAAACTCAAAAAAAGACCCCTTCTTCAAGATATTGCAGAAGCAAAAAAACTGTTTAATGCAAGAGTACCTGAGTATGAAAATATTGCAGATATCATTGTAGATGTTGAAGACAGAAATGTTAACGATATTATAAAAGACATTATGAAAAAGAGCAAGGCTTAACATGAAAATAATCAATACCAACGATTCAAATTTTAGTGAAGAATTCAAGTCAATATTAGCACGAGCTAAAACCGATATCAGTAAGGTTTCATCTATTGTAAATGGTATCATCGATGAAATAAAACTTGATGGAAACAGTGCACTTACTCAACATATCTCTCGGTTTGATAATTGGACTCCCTCTTGCGATGAAGAGTTATTGATTAACGTTGATGATATGAAAAAAGCGTATGATAATATTGATGACAAATTAAGAGACGCCTTACATACAGCCTATGACAGAATTAAAAGATATCACGAAAAACAACTTCCAAAATCTTGGATTGATTTTGAAAAAAATGGAAGCATATTAGGACAAAAAGTAACCCCAGTTGATAGAGCGGGACTTTATATTCCTGGAGGAAAAGCTGCTTATCCTAGTAGTTTACTGATGAATGCAATTCCAGCAATCGTTGCAGGTGTAGAGGAAATTGTAGTGTGTACTCCTACACCCAACAATGAAGTCAATGAACTTCTGCTTGCAGCATGTCACATCTGTGATATTAAAAAAGCCTACAAAGTTGGAGGGGCGAGCGCGATTGCTGCAATGGCATATGGTACTGCAACAATTCCTAAAGTGGATGTAATAACAGGTCCGGGTAATATTTTTGTGGCAACGGCTAAAAAATTAGTATTTGGTGAAGTGAACATTGACATGATCGCAGGTCCAAGTGAAATTGGTATTTTAAGTGATTCAAGTGCCAATCCAAAATACTTAGCCATTGATTTATTATCTCAAGCTGAACATGATGAAATGGCAAGTTCAATTATGATTACGACTGATGAAGATATTGCCGCACAAACAAGTGTTGAGGTGGATAATTATTTAAAAACATTAAGCCGACGTGAAATTGCACAAAAATCTATTGATGACAGAGGGGCAATTATTGTTGCCGCATCAATGGATGAAGCCATTAAACTGATGAATGAAATAGCACCTGAGCACTTAGAAGTAATGACAAATAATGCATTTGAATTATTACCAAAAATCAAACATGCGGGTGCGATTTTCTTAGGAGCTAATACTCCTGAACCAATTGGTGATTATATAGCTGGACCAAATCATACACTTCCTACAGGAAGTACCGCAAAATTTTACAGTCCATTAAACGTAGAAAACTTTATGAAAAAATCTTCAATTATTAGTTTTTCTCAAGAAGCTATCAATGAATTGGGTGAAGCGTGTGCACTTTTAGCAGATACTGAAGGTTTAACAGCTCATGCTGAATCTGTTAGAATTCGATTAAATAAATAGTAATAAAATAAAAAATTAAAAAACAAAGGGTTAATTATGGCAAATAAATATTTTTTAGAAGATGAAGATGATATGTTTGTAGGAAGTCCAAAGTCAAAATACTTTGATATAGCACGTCAAGCAAATGAAGAAATCGTTGCAGATGAAACAGACAAAATTGTTGAAAAACTAGCAGTAATGGAACTAATGCTTAGTCAAGATAAAGACGTTGATTTTGATTTAAACAGACTTATTCAACAATATGTTTTTGAACATGCTGATGAAGTTGAAGAAATGAAAAAAGGTTTATACATAGAATTTACAGGTGAAATTGTTTGTAGATTAGATTCATAAGGTAAAAAGTGGAAGAGTTATTAGAAGTAAAACAGCAAATACTAGAATTCGTTAAAGAAATTGGTGATGAAAAAAGTGTAGAACTATTAGGACATTTAGCCCAAGGCAAAATGTTAAGATCTAAACTTATTTTAAAAATTGCTGGAGTCAATGATGAGTCAATCAAACTGTGTGCAGTTGTAGAAATGATTCATGCTGCTTCACTTTTACATGATGATGTTATCGATGATGCGTATACCAGAAGAGGGCAACCCAGCGTTAATGCCATTTACGATAACAAAACATCGATTATGTTTGGAGATATTTTATACTCTAAAGCATTTACAGAACTTTCACAAATGGACAGAAAAATAGCCTATAATATTGCAAATGCGGTGACACTTTTAAGTGTGGGTGAACTTTTAGATGTGGAACTTACAAAATCGTTTAATAACTCTTATGACAAATACTTTGATATGATTTATAAAAAAACGGCTTCATTGATTGAAGCCAGTGCAGCAAGTGCTGCAATACTTGCAGGACTTGATGAGTCAAAATATGCAACCTATGGTAAAAACTTAGGGCTTGCTTTTCAAATGATTGATGATATTTTAGATATAACCCAAGACAGTGCAACGTTGGGTAAACCTGCTATGTTGGATTTTGTAGAAGGGAAAGTGACTATTCCTTATTTGTTATTACATGACAGATTAGAAAACAAAGAAAAATTAGAATCGTTGTATAAAAAAGAATTGTCACAAGATGAAGCTTCTTGGATTAAAACACAAATGTTTGAGACAAAAACATTAGAGGATTCTATAAATCAAGCTAAACAATTAGGGCTTGAAGCCATTAATTGTGTCAAGGATGAAAACAATGAATCCCTTGTCCAAATAATGCAAGCAATGATAGAAAGAGAATTTTAATGATATATTTAAGTATAAGTTTTACTCATAAAAATACAGATATACAAACACGAGAGAAATTGGCTTTTGGTAATGATTTAGAAAAAGAAACTTTTTTAAAAAATATTTTAGCTCAAAACAATATTGAAGAAGCTGTTTTATTATCAACATGTAACAGAGTTGAAATTATTACAAGTGTAAGTAATGTTCAAGATGCTCAAACTCTAATTTTAAAAAAACTCGCAGAATTCTCAACGTTAGATTTTGAAGATTTAACCGAAAGAGCTGATATTTTTGATAATAACTATGCAATTCATCATCTTTTTTCAGTGGCATCTTCTTTAGATAGTTTAGTTGTGGGTGAGACTCAAATCGTTGGACAGTTAAAAGATGCTTTTAAATTTTCAATGTCAAAGGGATTTTGTAACAGAAAACTAGCACGTGCTTTTCATTACTCTTTTAAATGTGCAGCAAGTGTTCGTAATGCGACATCTTTGGGTACAGGTTCAGTATCAGTTGCCAGTACAGCTGTTGCAAAAGCAAAAGAGATATTTAAAAACAAAGAAGATGTGAGTGCTTTAGTCATTGGTGCAGGTGAAATGAGTGAGCTTGCTATAAAACATCTTTTAAGCAGTGGATTTAACGTTGTTATTACAAGCAGAGACATTAAAAAAGCACAGCTATTAGCTTCAACTTTTGATGAAGAAATCTCTGTTGAACCGTACAGCGAGCTCAATGAACTTTTAAATACAATGGAATTATTAATAACCGCAACATCTGCCCCATATCCTATTATCAAAGAAGATATGGTCAAAGAGTGTAGTTTTAACAGATATTGGTTTGATGTTGCAGTTCCTAGAGATATTGATGATATCCAAATGAATAAGTTAAATATTTATGCTGTTGATGATTTACAAGATATTGTTAATGAAAACATGGCTCTTCGAGCGGAGAGTGCAAAAAAAGCATATTCAATTGTAAGTAACATGTCAAAAGAATTTTTTGATTGGTTAAGAACATTAGGGGTTGAACCTGTACTTAAACATCTTCAT
>Ga0105351_1000471_pt1 | contig 19033 bp, 21 predicted proteins | sample EN4Hudsemesocosm_FD_83662 | JGI IMG/M metagenome (GOLD analysis project Ga0105351, IMG submission 83662) | Methane-oxidizing microbial communities from mesocosms in the Hudson Canyon - EN4B Hudson Canyon | ecosystem: Environmental > Aquatic > Marine > Cold seeps | place: Hudson Canyon... | reverse complement strand
GTTGGTCTTGGATACATTACCCTAGGTCAAAATGCAGTAACCCTCTCTGGTGGTGAAGCACAAAGAATTAAATTGAGCAAAGAGTTAAGTAAAAAAGATACAGGAAATACACTGTATATCTTAGATGAGCCAACAACGGGTCTTCACTTTGCAGATGTTGACAGGTTGACAAAAGTATTACACCATCTTGTTGACTTAGGAAATTCTGTTTTAGTCATTGAACACAATTTAGATATTGTAAAAAATGCAGATTGGGTTATAGATATGGGTCCTGAAGGTGGAAGTAAAGGTGGTCTTATTGTTGATACAGGGACACCATATGACTTAGCAAAAAATCATAAAAAAAGTGGAAGCCATACTGGATTTTACTTAGAAAAAGAGTTGGCTTAACACATTTCTTAACATTAATCATCGCTTAACGCGATGATTAAACTATTTACTCTTTCAATATTTTCCTACAAGTTGTTTTAATGAAGTTTCATCTAAAGCACCAGAAATTCTCTCAACTTCAATTCCCTCTTTAAAAACAATTAAAGTAGGAATACTTCTTATATTATAAATAGAGCCTAAATTTTGTTCTGCTTCGGTATTTACTTTGGTAAACAATACCTTTAAAGCATAATCTTTGGAAGCTTTTTCAAAAATAGGCCCCATCATTTTACAAGGACCACACCATGGAGCCCAAAAGTCAACTATTACAGCGATATCACTGTTAACAATAACTTCATCAAAATTATTTTGATTTAAATTAATCAAATTTATATCCAAGAGTGACTTTTTACATTTACCACAATTGGCTTTTTTGAAACTGTTTTTTTTAGGTATATTGTTAACTTCATTACAGGATGGACAAACAACTCTCATTTTCTTCCTTTTTATATATAATTATAATTTTATCAAAGAAATATAAAAATACACAATTAGCCAATTACATTTTACAAATGTTTTAAATATTTTGTGCTAAGATTAACAAAACAAGTAAAGGATAAGCAATGAGTGCTATTGAAGAATTTATTGATGCTGTTCAAGGACATCATTTTATTGAGGCTCATGAAATACTTGAGCATGATTGGAAAGATTTAAAAAAAGCTGGACTTAAAGATCAAGCAAATATTTTAAAAGGTTTAATAAATGGTACAACTTCTATTGCACTTTTTGTTAAAGGGAAAAAAGAACAAAGTACAAAAATATGGTCAGCTTTTGAAAAATACAAACCACTATTAGATACCACAGAATTCGAGAACAAAGAGAGATTTATTTATGCAAAAGAATTATTGGAAGAAAAGTTTGAAGAAGTTGTCAATAGATAAACTTCTTTATAATTCTAAGGTAATTCTAAATACATCTAATTTAATACTATAATGGAATATTAATGAAATTAAAAATATATCATGCAGTAAAATATCTAGAAGGTAAGATTTTTGTTTAATTCAAATACGTTAGAAATTGCAAAACTTGGAGAAGAAGTTCTAAGATTAAAAGCTAAAAAAGTTCAAAATCCCAAAGATAAAAAAATCCAAAAACTTATTTCGAATATGTTATCTTCAGTTAAAACATCAAATGGCGTGGGAATAGCTGCACCCCAAGTTTTTGAGTCACTTCAAATTCTAATTATTTCATCCAAACCAAATGAGCGATATCCCAATGCTCCACATATGAATCCATTGACAATTATTAATCCAATAATAATAGAAACATCAAAGTCAAAAAATAAAGATTGGGAAGGTTGTTTAAGTATTCCTGGGATTAGAGCTAAAGTACCTCGCTATGATTGGATAAAAGTAGAATTTGAAAATGAAAAAAATGAAAAAAAATGTGAATTGTTTGAAGGATTTATTGCAAGAGTATTTCAGCATGAATATGACCACTTAAATGGTTTGGTTTTTTTAGATAATATCGAGTCAACAAAAGATATTATTTGCGAAGAAGTTTATTTTAAAAGCTAATTTTTGGGCAAATGTATCCCCTATTGTACTCTTCCAAGGAGTTAGATATCAATTCAAACTATGCGACTATTTTTTCATTTTCAAGTTTATTTAAATAAGATTTCAATCTCATTATTTCATCTGTAGGGTATTTATTTTCAGAAAATGCTCCCCTATCAACTTTAATAAAAAAGTCTTTTGAACTGTCGTTAAAACCAAAATTAGTATTGTATAACTTCACTTCTGTAAAGTTATGAGTACTTTGTGATGTTTTAACCTTATCTATGTTTTTGTTTTGAACCGCATCAATACTTGAATCAATTGTATTTGCAGGTGAGCCCTCTTTCAATAAAAATGAAGGATCAGTTTCTGTAAGTTTCTGCACCTTTGCTTGGTTTGGCCTTGATACTTGTTCGAAGTTAGGATAAAACCCAACTTTTTGTATGAATCCATTAAATCCATCCATAATAAACTCCTTGCGTCGTTTATCTCATATATATCCACTACTATTATACAATAATTCAAGAAAAATGTAAAATATTTTAATCTAGTATTAAGTTACATTATAAAATTACTCAGATTATTATGTATTTATAAAAATTCATACCTAATTTATTGAATTTTTAAATTATTTATTATAATTTACTGTATAATGTTTCACATAAATAATTCAGGAGTAATAATTGGACGGCAACCCCTTGAGGCGCAACTTAACAAACAGTAGGTTAATATGGATATTTTAGCTTTACTATTTTTCCTTGTAATAGGAATCTCTTTCTTGTGTTCTATTTTAGAATCAATAATATTATCAACAAATGTTTCTTATATATCAGTATTAGAAAAAAAATCACCCAAAGCAGGTCAACTGTTAAAACAGCTTAAAACAGATATAGATAAATCAATCGCATCTATTCTAATTTTAAATACAATTGCAAATACCTTAGGTGCAACAGCCATTGGTGTTCAAGCACAACAAGTATTTCAAACTGATGGGAATCTGGTATTAGCAGTATCAATTTTATTAACGTTTTTAATTTTATTTGTTGCTGAAATTATTCCAAAAACTATTGGTGCAATGTATTGGAAACAATTAGCTCCAACCGCAGCGCTAGTTATTCGATTTTTTATAATCATCACTTATCCTTTAATCATTATCACTCAATTTGTAACAAAAAAGATTTCAAAAAACAAAGGGGAAAGTGATACGATATCCAGAGAAGAGTTGATTCATAGTACACTGTTAAGCGAAGAAGAAGGTGTTATTGGAGATTTAGAATCTGATATTATTGAGAATACCCTGACTTTAAATGATATAAAAATAAGTGATATCTTAACACCAAGAAGTGTAATGTACGCAGTACAAAAAGATACACTCATCAGTGATATCCTTGAAGATAAACGAACATACAAATTCTCAAGAGTTCCTGTATATGGGGAGTCAATTGATCATATTATTGGTGTCGTTCTTACAAAAAAACTATTTAAACAAGCCATTAAAGATAAGAGTGTAACCATGGAAACCATTATGACTCCAGTATTTACACTCAATGAAAATATACCTGTATCAAAAGCTTTAAATGTTTTTATCAAGAAAAAAGAACATATGTTTTTAGTTCTTGATAATTATGACCAAACAGAAGGTATTGTTACACTTGAAGATTGTATTGAAACCCTATTAGGCTTAGAAATAATGGATGAATCAGATACAACAGCAGACATGAGAAAACTCGCACTTCGACAAATGAAAGCAAAACGTAGAGAAAAAGAAGAGCAAGATAAACAAGATAAATAAAAGATAGTTTTAACTATCTTTTATTTACTCACCTGTAAAAATTATTCGTAAGATATCACTTTATTTCTACCTGAATCTTTGGCTTTATAAAGTGCTTTATCTGCTCGTAATAATATATCTTCGTAGGAATGATCTGTAGATTTACGATGAGATACACCCAAACTAAAAGTAATCTTTATATCGCCTTTCCAATCACCTGTTAAGATTTTATTTTCTTGATTGATACGAATTCTTTCCGCCAAATCGACAGCTTTACTTATTTGTGTATGAGGAAGTAATATTGCAAACTCTTCTCCTCCAATCCTAAACAGTGTATCTTCTGTACGTATTAAAGATTTACAGTTTTGAGCAGCATTTTGTAAAATTTTATCACCTGCAGCATGTCCATAAGTATCATTGATTTTTTTAAAGAAATCTATATCTAATATGATAATCGACATATCTATTCTATGGCGAATACTTCTTCTGAACTCAGATGTTGCAATATCAATGAAATGTCTTTTATTGTATAGATTCGTCAAAGCGTCAGTAATAGCTAATTTTTTCAACTCCTCTTTTAAAAGATACACTTCTGTTATATCAGAGGAAAAGCCAATTAACATTTTTTCTTCCTTTAAAGTATACGGTAATTTTACACTCCAATAATGTTTCATTTTACCTTTTGGATCTGTAATAGATTCTTCAGTAGACGTTTCTTTATTTGTTAAAAAAACTTTTTTATCTGTCTCCCAAAAAATATCTGCCATCTCTTTAGGAAGAACTTCAGTGTCTTTTTTTCCAATGATATCTTCTATGGGCTTATTGAATAACTTTGCAACTTTTGCATTAACATAACAAAAATGTCTGTTACTGTCTTTCATATATATATAGGCATCAACATTGTCTAATATCGTGTCCAGAAGATATTTTTGTTCAATAACTTTATTTTCTAAAGTTTTACGTTTTGTAATATCTGTTGATATGCCACACATTCCAATTATATTTCCACTTGAATCATATATGGGTTTTTTTACAGACCAATAAACTCTGATTTCACCTGTATCTTTAATAATATTTTTCTCTTCTTTTTCGATTACTTCACCATGTTTTAAAACTCTAATATCATTTTCTCGTAATTCATGAGAGAGTTCTAAATCAAAAAAATGACTATCATCTTCTCCTAGAACATCATTTAATGGTTTATTAAAAAGACCAAGCACTAGGTTATTTGCAAATGTATAACAGCCATTTAAATCTTTTGTAAAAACATACGCTCCTACTTCATCCATCACGATTTTAAACGTTTTTAAATCCTTATTGGTTCTTTTTATTGTAAGAATCAAATCATTATTTTTTCGGTAATAGTTTAAAAAATTATACACTATAAATAGGATGCATAAAAATCCAAAAATAATAAGATACTGCTTTAACTCTATTTCACGGTTAAGTCTTTGTTCCAGAGAATTTTGTACCAGTTGTACATTGAAAGAATAAAGTTCAATCATAGAATTTATATTTAATGTAAAAAATTCATAAATATTTTCAGAGTTATCAAGAGGTTTATTTGTCTCAAAATTTGAGTAAACATAGTTAATCAACTTATTTTTTGAATTTATTGCATTTGAATACTTTGAGTTTAAACTCTTTTTTTCATTCATTTCTAATTCTAATACATGCTTCATATTAAAATCCAAGGCATTAACTAAATCTCGAATTACACTTATTCTATTACTTAAATCAACGAATTCTCTTTTGGAAATAATCCCTTCACCTTTAGAGGTCAAAAGTGCTCTTAGCTGTCCCATATATTCAATTAACTCTGGTAATTGATAGACAACTGTTTCAATGAGCATATTCGTATATTTATCATTATCAAGTTTTAACTTAGAGTGTAAAGCAATTTCTTTTTGAAGAAGAAATGACTTTTCATTTATAGTTGAATAACTTTCAAAGATTTTATCTTTTGAATATTTGTCTTGATTTTTAAATATATTTCTAATTGATGTCACAAAACCAGTTATTGATAATGAAGAAAAATGATTCCTTTCGTTTGTATTTAGATTCTTTTCCAATTTATTGATATTTTGTTTTGCCTTATGTATATATTCTTTTTTGATTACATCATATTTATTTGAAAAATTATTCATTCTTGTAATACCACGTAATCTCTGCAGATAAATAACAGTATCTTGAATTTCTTTTGCTTTTTTCAACCCTATCAACTCATATTCTTTAAAAGTAATCTCATCATCAACATATTTTAATGCATACCCAAATACAAAAAAAATACATGCAATTGGGACAATAACAGATAACAAATAGTATTTGATACTTATCTTTTCTATCATACAATTCCTTTTTATCCTATTAATTTATTTTCGAATTGTACAATTTTTGTACTTTTATGTCAAGCATAAACTATATTTGTAATTCTTTAAATTAAAATAATTTTTAGACTACCATGAATAGTAATTCAATAATTAGAATTTGTCATTTTTAAATGTAATACAAAACAATAAGATACTGATAAACAAGGGATTATAAATAAATTTAATATTTACTATGTTAAATTTTTCTAATATTTAAAAAAGTATTATTGACTAATTAAAATCAATTATAAAGAGATAGTATCATAGTTGTACAATTATTATACATAACAAACACAATATGCACACAAATTTTTATATAAGTAAATTTTACTTATATAGATAAAAAATAAAAAGTTATATAAACTTATTAAATATAATAACTTACAAAAATATTTTTTTTATAATTATATATTTGTTAAATTTATTTATATGAATAAGTCAAATATTGTATAAGTGCTCTTTTATTTTGACGTTATTGGTTAAAGGAATTAGAATTTCAAACATCACACCTTTGTTAATTATACTTTTACATTCTATATTACCATCTAACTTACTGGTAATAATGTTATATATAATATTTAACCCCAATCCTGTACCACCATGTTCTCTATTGGTTGTAAAAAATGGGTCAAAAATTTTTGATAAGTTTCCTTCAGATATGCCTTTTCCATCATCTTTATATATTAGTTTTAGAATTTCGTCTTCTTTAACTACAGTAAGGGATATACTACCTTCTTCATTGTCTTTATAAGCATGTCTTATTGAATTGATAATTAGATTTGTAATCACTTGAGAAAATGCACCAGGGTACGAATGTATTGTTATATCCTGGGCACAACTTATATTTATATCTAAGTTTGTCTTTTTTGTAATATGTTTTATACTTAAGAGCGTCTCATTTATATAAATACTCAGATTAAACAACCTTTTTTCTTCATTGGTTTGATCAACGGCAACTTGTTTAAAACTTCTAACCAAATTGGCCGTTCTGTCAAGATTGATATTTATCATTGCAGCTAATTCTTCTGTTGTATTTAAATATTCCTCAAATTCATCTTGACTCATGTTATCAGTTTCATATGCTGTTTTTATTTTGTTTGTTATTTCCTGCAAATGTGTTATTCCCGTAAGTCCAACTCCTACAGGAGTATTAATTTCATGAGCAACACCCGCAACCAATCCACCTAAACTTGCCATTTTTTCTGACTCAATTAATTTATTCTGCGTCTCTTTTAAGTTAATAATAGTTTGTTCTAATTCATTATTTGAATCTTCTAACTCATCACTTCTCTTAATTATTTGCTGTTCTAAGAACTTTTTGTTTTCAATATCTCGCCAGACAACATGAATAACATTTTTTTTATTGATTTTAATTTTTGTTAAAACGGTTTCAACCCATAAATTTTCACCATTTGATTTTTTAAGAATCCACTCAAATCTTTTGCTGCCTTTTTCAAGACACTCCTTAATCATTTTGGCTGCTTTGATTTCAGAGCTTTGATTATCTGCTTGAAATTTGGGTGAAATTTGTTCTGATTTGAGTTTAAAAAAGTCTTTCTTCGTTTTGTACCCCAACATTTTTAAAACTGCTTTATTACAATCAATGAACTTATCATTTTTTATTAACAAAAGTCCATCTGAGCTATCACTAAAAAGAGTTTCAAAGGTATTTTTTTGCTCTACAAGTTCCTTGGTTCTATTTTCAATGGTATTAATCATTTGATTAAATTGATTGGCTAAGACCCCTACTTCATCATTACTGTATTTAAAAGTACATCTTGAGCTGTAATCTCCATTTGAAACTCTTAAAGCAAGTTTTGAAAGCGTGGCAATGGGTGTTAATAAATTTCTAAAAAATAAAAAACTGTAAATAAAAGAAATAATAAGACCTATTACCGATAACACTATAACAAAATTTCTCATTTCAATTCCAGATTGTCTGAACTCATCTCTATAAACAGATGATCCTATATATAAATCAAGTTTAGGTATATACTCAACCCATGAAATTTTGTCATAAATGTAATTTCCCTTATCCGTTGGTTTATCCCATTTATAAAAAAATGATTTATCTTTTGTTTTTGATGCATTACGCAAGTCATCAAATAAAAATGACCCTGTTGTAGGATTTAAAGCTTTTGAGAAATTTTTATTGCCATCTAAATTTTCATTAGGGTGTATTAGCATTTCACCTTTTCCATTAAAGATATAAAGATAACCTGTTTTACCTAAAGTTGTTGTGTTAATGACTTCTCTTAATTGTAACATTAACTCATGTTTTCTTTTTTCTACTTCTGAACTAATATCATCAATATACACACCCGTACCAATAACCATTTTCCAGTCAGGAAAATCTTTAGAAAATGTCAGTTTTTTATTATATACATCACTGTTTCTGTTTTTCTTCCACCAATAAGAATGAAACCCCTCACCTTTTTGCCGGGCAATTTTAATCATAGGAGGTACAATCAAATTCCCCTTGATATCTTTTATTGTAGAGTAATCTTTTCCCCTTAAATAAGGGTGAGAAATGATTTTATTTTGGTAGTCACTGATATAAAAATAGTTATTATTGGCGTAGCGCACTTCATTAATTAATTCAATAACTTCTTTTTGAAGCCTCTGTTTTAATACGCTGGAATATTCTCCTGTTCCAATAATCCAATTAAATGGCTCAAACTTAAAAACATAACTGATTTTATCTTCAACTTTTTTTGTTTTAGGATTTAACCATTGATATTTAACTAATCCTGTACCTTCACTTTGTACTTTTTTAACCATTTCATTAAATAAATATACACCGTTAGGATCTTTGTAATTTCCTAGGAATTTTCCGTTCAACTCTGGAATAATTGGATGAATTACCATTTTTGGAGTAAAATCATTGGCCCAAAAGTATCCTGTACCATTGTTATATCTATTAATATTCATATAGTTTATTATTGTTTTTTTCAACTGCGAAGTTGTCATATGATTTTTATTTTTATTATAAAATTTTGTCAAATCTAATTTAAATTCATCGGCACGTTTTTTTAAAATAGTACCAACATTTTGGGGTTTTGATTGTATATATTTTGATTGTATAATAGACCATATTGTATCAGTGAGATTTCGTAACTCATTTTTTTGTTTTTGAAGTGTAATAAGTCTAAAACTTTCTAAATCATTATATACAGTGTTAACATTCATCGAAACTTTTTGCAGTACCATTTTTGCATTTTTTTCTTCTAAACTTTTAATACTATTCTCAACTTTTGATGCTGCAAAAAAGGACATCACTAAAGTATATAAAATTATCATACTCGTAACAATAACCATGGCTTTAAAAAATATTTTCGATTTAAACAACAGTTGGCTCCTTTATTTATACACCTAAATACATTTAATGAAATATACATTCTGTATATAAAGTACAATAATTATACATTTTTGTCAAGCTGGTACTTATCTTAAAGGTAGACACATTTTAAAAACATAGAAATAATTTTATTTTTATAGTTAATTTTTATGAATGACAAAGCCCTTGTTTATGGCATTAATAATTGTTATTATTGAATTACAATGATTATTTTTTTATTTTGGAAAAATATTATTTACTTTTTTTATAGTATTTTTACATATCATGTACAATTTTTGTTCATATGCAAATTATATATACATATATTATAGTTTGGTTCAAATTTTTTTAAAAGCTTAAATTTCTGTGATTATTAACATTGATAAATTTTAAATGATTTTTTTGTGTTTAGTTTTTTTGTAATTGATGGATAAATAATTAAAAGATATTTATGATATTACTCTTTATTGATAATTACAATTATTGCATTTCATTTGCACATTCTATACAAACAGTAGATTCTGGTATAATTTTTAATCTCTCATAATTGATTTCTTCATCACAAATATTACAACATCCAAAATTCTCTTCTTGGGTTCTATCATTAACAAAAAGAAGTTTTTTAAGTCGTTGTTCACATTTTATAAGCATGGCTTCATTAACGCTTTTTTCACCCATGGCTTCAAGCCGTGTGAGTCGTCCCAGTGAATTTTCGGGAGGGATTGGTTTATTTTTTTCTTTTAAGTCTTCTATTTCGCAAATAAGTTTTTCAATATCTTTCATGATTTTTTCTTTGAGATACTCTTTTTGTTTTTTATCCATTTAAAGTATCCTTGTTTTTATTTTCCAACCAGAGACTAAAAGCAGTAAGTTCAGATATATCTTTGGGTTTTACATCAATAATATTAGCTAAACTTTTAACACCCATTGAAAGCAGATATTGTAAGTTATTATCAAAAGTTGCTTCTTCAATGACAAAGATATTATCTTTATGCACTTCAAACATATAACCGCCATTAGGTATTGGCGTTTGGGAAAGCGTAACAGTGTAGTGGTCTTTAAGGATACTTTGCTCTTGAGAGTACATTAAACCTATATTATAACCCTCTGCAGCAAATCCTTTAATCATAACTACAAGAACTTGTTTCTCGCCTTTTTTAGATGAGTTAAAAATTCCTACTAAATCTTTAATCATCATATATCCAGGGATTTTTGAAAACAAATCTTCTAAAAATGACCCCAGTCGGGTTTCCATAAAGTGTCCAATGATATAAGCTGAAATTGCCAAGAGGGCAACCCCAACCACTGTCCATAAGAATATGTTATTTTGAGGGTTAAGTCCAATAAGATGAAATAATTTTGCAGTAATAAAATCTGCTTTTTCGTAAAGCCAAAAAACCACTGCAATAATCGCAACGATGGGTATTAACCAAAATATTCCTTGAATGGTGACTTTTAAAAAATGAGCTCTTCCATTGCTAAAAAAATTGCATACCTTATTGAACATATTATTTCCTAATTATTGTATATTTAAAAATTAGATTTCTATTTTATCTTCGTTGTCTTCTGGTTTTTCTTTAACTTCTGATTCTTCTTTTTTAGGTTTATACCCTTTAGTACTTAGTATTTCCATATAAAAGCTTTCGCAATCATTAGTGGCTGCTGCATCAATATGTTTTGTTATATCAACAAACTCAATTACTTGAGGTTCTTCTTCATTTTGACCGAATTTACATTCAAATTTCCAAAAGTCAACATCTTCAGGTAAAGTTTTCTTTTTTTCTCTTTTTATATATTTTCTTATTTCATATTTAATTTTGTCTAAAAGTCTATCTGAGTTTTTATTTTCAACTTTTAATCTAAATGTTTTTTTCATTATAATCCTTTTCGCAATTATATCTAAATTAGTGCGTAGTTTGATATAGGTTTGGTATAATGTCAAAAAAAAATTAAAACAGGACTTCATAATAGAATCTAGAGAAAAGTGTTACAACTGCAACAGACCAAAATGTAGCTGTTTATGTAAATATATTAACCCAATAAAGACAAATGCAAAGTTTGTAATTTTGATGCATCCAAAAGAGTACAGAAAAACAAAAAACAATACAGGAAAGATGACACAACTTTCACTTCTTAATTCTGCTATTCATGTAGGCATTGATTTTTCAAATAATGATAAAGTTAATGAACTCATCAATGATTTAAATAACAGTTGTTATGTTTTATATCCAAGCGATACCAGTATAAAGTTAAATGATGAAAGCATTAAAGAAGAAAATAAAAATATTATTATATTTATCATTGATTCCACTTGGCCTTGCAGTAACAAAATTTTAAGACTGAGTTCTAATTTACAAAAGCTCAAAAAAATAAGTTTCACACATACTAAAATATCTGCTTACAAAATAAAAACACAACCCAATGAACTCTCCCTTTCTACCATAGAGTCAACCCTGTGTGTATTAGAGCTTTTAAACCAACAAAACATTGAACACTTAAGAGAAAAAGATCTAAATGGCTTTTTAGAGCCTTTTACTCAAATGATAAAATACCAAACCAATTGTTTTACAAATCCCAACAAGAAACAAGTCAGATATAAAAAACCTCAATAAACATAGATAGGGGTTTTGTATAAATCATTGACTTTTATAATCTGTTTGGTTTTTTTTGTTTTAAATGAAAAAGTATTACTGATTACTATTGTAGTAGAATCTTTTAATTTTTCTTCCAATAACAGCATTCCAGCAGGAAAAAGATAACAAATAAAAAGACAATCATTTGGAAGATCTATCGTTAAATAGTTTTTTCTATAAAAAGACAAATTGTCACATCTACAAATTTTTTTTAGCATCATTGAAACAATCCAAGGGAACAAAGAAGTTTCATATCCAATGACTTTTTTATCTTTATATTTAAAGGCAAAATATATTGCTAAAAAACCAAAACCTGAACCCACATCAATAATTGTTTTACATTTTGATTGTAAGGAAACTTCATACATTGTTTGACATGCCTTTAGTGAACTTGGCATTGGAGATATGCCTATTGTAATTGTGGTATATACAATTTGGCAAATACAGGTAAGAAGAATTAAAAGTAAAGTTATTTCAAACATTTAGTGCTCTCATAAAAGAGGAAGAATCCTCTTTTATTTGATTTTAACAGCTGTAAATATTATTTCTACTAAGGTTTGAGAAGTAGACATGCTAGCCTCTACGCAAGCACGTGCGGGCGGGTTTTCTTTTGAGACCCAATTATCCCAAATTTCATTAAAGTCTTTAAAATCCCTGTCTATATCTTTCACGTATATTTCTGCTCTTAAAAGGTTTTCTTTATTTGTACCTGCTTCAAGAAACAGTTCATGCGCAATGTCAAGAACTTCTAATGTTTGAGCTTTTACATCAACATCTTTATTCACAGGAACAATACCTGCAAAATAAATCACACCATTGTATTCAACAATTTTACTCATTCGAGGGCCAATTTTTTTTCTAGTAATCATGGGATATCCTTTTAAGATTTTTAACCTTAAAAGTATAACATTATTTAAAAAAAGTTATTTCCATTTTTGAATATTTTTTTGCAAACTTAAAATTGTTTTTGGAATTAAGATTTGTTCTTTGTTTAAAATTTTAGCAATAAACCGGACTTCAACATTGGTGAATCCTTCTGGATCTTTATCTTTAACCACCATTTCATTATTTAAAATAATCACTCTTTTTAATTTACCTGATGCTTCTTTGACGTAATAAACAATATCATAAGATTTACGGTTAATTTTTTCAATGGTTACAAATATTCTATCATCTCTGACATCTTTATCAAAATCAGGAATAAATGTTTTAAAATCTTCTGTTGAAATAAAACCTATATATAGTTTTGTAAATATATCAAAATACAGTTGTACTTTACTGGCTTTAAAGAAATTCAAATCAACTACTAAACTTGGGTGGGCACGTGATTTTAATAGAATCCATTCTAAGGTTTGAAAATATCCAAATTTTTCATAGTTTAAACTCTTGGTTTCAACAAATTTCTTTCCATAATTTGCATGAATTCGACTGTTATTGTGTTTTTTATGTACCAATTCTTTTAAAGTATTATTATCTTCAAAATCGTTTGTTAACCAAATAGTACAGTAAGATGGGAATTTACTCACACCCATAGAACCTTTTGTTAAAACAATAAGCGCTCGGACAGTTAAACTAGGGAAAAGCACTCTTAGAAGTGAATATTTTTTATTTAATCTTTTATTTAAACTTGCTGTTTTTTTAGTAATACTCATTTCAACAAAATAGACACTGTCTTTTGTGAAAAAAAGTGCATCATATTCTGTAATATCTTTATATGCAGATTTATAAACAATTTGTGAGCTTTTATCAATACATAACCCACTTTTCATAACAAACTTATTAGCAGGAGTTTGATGAGGACCTTTTAAAACAAATCGCGTTATCAAAGGTTCATTTGATGCATAATACATCAAAAGTTCAAAAATTACATTTTCAAAAACTTCACCTTTAAAACTGCTGTATGAAGCAAGCAAGGGGGAGTCTTCTGAAATATTATCAAAATCAAATTTTTTTAAATTTTTAGTTCGGTATGAATAGTTAAATAAATTTTCTCTTATATTTTTCAAATCTAAATTAAGTATTTCGTCTGTTATTTTAAAATGATGCAATTATGTTTACTTTCTCGTAGTTTTTGCAAGTATATCTAAAAGAGCCATTATTTGCAAAACATTTTGGTTTGCATTCAGTATATGTTATAATTAAATCAAAAACAAGGAATAAGTGTGTCAAATAATAGAATTAAAATCACATTATCCCTCATTTTTTTACTCATTATGATTTTTGGCATGCAGTATCAATTTTTAGATAACTCTGTCAATACTTTCTTTTTATTTATATTTGTACCTATTGTTATCTTTTTATATGTAAAATATATTTTCCCTAAGAAAAAGTATTAAGAATCTCATCTGTTTTAGCTGCCATTATAAAATCATTTTCATGAAGTCCTGATATTTTATGTGTCCACCACCAAATTTCAAGTGATCGAAATTCTACTAACATCACTGGATGGTGTCCATTTTTCTCTGCTAAGGCTGCAACTTTATTGACAAAATACATGGTTTCTTCAAAATCAACAAAATCAAATTTTTTAAATAGTTTCAATTCTTCTTCTTCAGAAATCACTCTCCATGAGCTTACTTCTTTTAATCGCTCAATAATTTGTTCATCGGTTAATTTAGGTGCCCCACTTTGACAAGGTACACATGTTTTTTCATTTAAACTCATAATAATCCTTTTATTTTATGTTAAACATTTTATTCAATTCTGTGGGAAATGGAAATACAATTGTATTTGTTTTGTCCCCAGAAATATCACTTAAGGTTTGTAAATATCTCAATTGAATGCCAATTGGATTTTGGCTAATTACATTGGCAGCTTCAAGAAGATTTTTACTGGCTTCAAGTTCTCCTTTGGCATTAATAACTTTTGCCCGTCTCTCACGTTCAGCTTCTGCTTGTTTGGCTATTGCTCTGATCATACTTTCATCCAAGTCAATATGTTTTATTTCCACATTGGATATTTTTATGCCCCAGATATCTGTTTGTTTGTCTAAAATATCTTGTATATCGGCATTAAGTCGTTCTCTTTCAGATAACATTTCATCCAATTCATGGCCCCCAAGAACAGATCGAAGTGTTGTTTGTGCTAACTGGCTTGTAGCCATATGAAAATTTTCTACTTGTATGATTGCTTTTTGAGGATCTATTACTCGAAAATATACCACAGCATTTACATGAACAGATACATTATCATGTGAAATCACATCTTGAGTTGGTACATCTAAAACAATCGTTCTTAAATCAACTCTTACCATTTGTTGAACCAAAGGGATAATAACAATAAGTCCAGGTCCCTTGACACCAGTAAATCTTCCTAATGTAAAAACGACACCCCTATCATACTCTCGTAAAATCCGGATGGATGCCCCTAACAAAATTATCACAAATAGTGATATATAAAGAATAGTCATTGAAATCATTTCACACCTCTTATCTCTAAAATTAACCCTGTAAGATTACTTACAACAACATCATCATTTAACTTTAAGTCTTCATTGCTTTTTGCATTCCACAGTTCACCTTGACAGCTTACTTTATATCCATCAGGGGTTAGGTTAACTATTGTAGCCCTTACACCTATCATACTCTCATAACCACTGACTGCTTTTGCTTTTCTTGAATTGATTAAAAAACGAAGAAGGTATATAAAAAAGCCCGCACTGACTATTGAAAAAGCCAATATCAAAGGAATGGACACAGAAGTTCCTAGAGTCTGGGGATCAAACAGTAAAATAGAACCAAAGGCAAAAGCTATTACTCCACCAATTCCAAGCACCCCAATGCCTGCAATGAATACTTCTGCTATCATAAAGGCAATTCCTAAGAATATGAGGAAAAGGCCTACATAGTTAAAAGGCAAAATATTCAGAGCGTATAAGGCAATTAAAGCGCTGATTGCACCAATAACGCCTGGAAATATTGATCCTGGATTCATCATCTCAAAAAGTATTCCATACATCGCAATGATTAAAAATATGTAAGCAATACTTGGATTTGATATGGCCATGAAAAACTTCGTTTTCCAAGATGCTTCAAAGAAGAGTAAACTGGCACCCTTTGTAGTTATACTTATTTCTTTATCATTTATATTTACTTTTTTACCTTCTATTTTTTTCAATAAATCATTAACATCATTTGCCATTAAATCTATGACATTTTTCTCTAAAGCATCTTTTGCAGATATACTTTTACCCTCACGCACAGCTTGTGTAGCCCAAGATATATTTCTGTCTCTTAACTGCGCAATACTATGAATGTAAGCCACAGCATCGTTAATGACTTTCTTTTCCATCGCTGTTTTTTCTATTTTTTGTGTTTTGTTTGATTCATTTTTCTTTTGTTCTTTTAGATTAGGAAGTGGTTTTTGTGAGGGCATTAAATTAACAGGCGTGGCTGCTCCTATATTAGTACCTGGAGCCATAACTGCTATATGTGCAGCATAGGTCAAATAAGTACCTGCACTAGCAGCTCGTGCGCCTTTGGGAGAGACATAAACAATAACAGGAATTTCACTGTTTAAAATATCTTGTATCATTTCCCTCATAGAAGTAGATAAACCTCCTGGAGTATCTAATTGTATTAACATCAAAACTGATTTATCTTTTTTAGATTGAACAAAACCAGCTTTTAAATGGGAAGCCGCTGCAGGAGAAATGGCATTTTGTATTTTCAAATGAGTTATATTTTGGCTGTTTAAAAAAATAGGATAAAACAATAGTAGCAGTAAAGACAAAATAAACTTCATTTTTTATTCCTTCTTAAGAAAATAAACCCTAGCCTATGTTGTATAATACATCAAATATAAAAGAAGTCAAGACATAAAAAATTTAATTATTTTATTTAAACCTAAATTATGCAATAGAATTTGGGTTAGACAAACTTTAGGAGAAAACATTGGGAAAAAATATATTAATCACAGGATGCAGTTCAGGACTGGGTCTTGCATTAACACATTTGTATTTAGACAAAGGATATAAAGTTTTTGGAATAAGCAGACAAAAGCCCAATATAACTGATGAAAACTTTATTTTTAAAAAATATGATTTATCCAATACTTCAAACATCAAAAAAGAGTTAACTTCTTTTATACAAGCACTTAAAAACATTGAAGTTGTCTATCTTAATGCGGGTATGTTAGGTAAAATAAAAGAAATCATAGATTTGGATTTAGAAGATTTAAAAACAACCATGGAACTTAATGTGTATGCCAATAAAGAGTTACTGGATATCTTATCAACCATACAAGTTACAAACATCATCGCTATTTCTTCAGGTGCAGCTGTTAATGGTTCTAAAGGTTGGGCGCCTTACTCATTATCAAAAGCTTCATTAAATATGCTAATCAATTTATATTCAAAAGAAATGACTCAAACAAAACTGCTTTGTGTGGCTCCAGGTGTCATAAAAACACCCATGACGGATTTTATACGATATGAAGTTGATGATTCAAGATATACATCCGCAAAAATATTAAAAGAGGGCGTAATTCAGTCACCTAAAGAAGCCGCACAAAAATTAAATGAAGTTATTCATAGGATGAGCGAATTTGAAAGTGGTCAATTTATTGACGTACGAAATATTTAAATATAATTTAATTGTAACTTTTAAGAAGTTTTGTATATAATAATAAATTATTTTTTATAAGAAGGTTTTATTAAGTATGAATGATAGCGATTTTGGGAAACTTATTTTTAGAATTACAATTGCGGTGTTAATGCTTTTTCATGGTTATGCAAAAGTAAAATACGGGTTGGGATTTATTGAAGGATTACTGCAATCCAAAGGTTTACCACTGTTTATATCATATTTTGTATACGTGGGAGAAGTACTAGCTCCTGTTTTACTCATCCTTGGTTATAAAACAAAACTTGCAGCATTTACCATTATTGCTACAATGCTTAGTGCAATATATTTAGTTTTTCCAAATGATTTACTCACGATTAATAAAGTGGGTGCATTAAAACTTGAGTTAAATTACTTTTTTATATTCACATCTTTAGCATTGATATTCACAGGAGCTGGAAAATACTCTGTTGATAGAAGATAAGTTACCTGAGTATTTTATTGCAATTTCTGTTTTGCTAAATTAATATCTCTTTCATATCGGTACAACATAAATTCAAAAATTGTTGTTCCTTCATTTTTTTGCAAAAACATAAACATTTCAAACATATTATATGCTATTTTAAAAAATCCCATAAATGGGGTAAAGTAACTTAAAAGAGTTGCATATTTTCTATAAGGATAATAATATGTAAATTCATTTTTAAGTTCTTCTAGTGATTCATTCTCTTTATGTAAATCCATTGGGCCTTTTGATTTTAAAGCTCTAAAAATAATGAACATATTTAATATCAACATAAAAATATTTAACTTCCAACCTAGGATAAATATATCTTCATAACTCATACAATTGCCCCCTTATAGGTACATAAATTGTGATAAAAAGATTATTAAAACAACAAACGTAAACGGTAAAGCATGTCCTTTAAAAACAAAGGGGTTGATTTTGAAGAATTTTTGGTTGAAACCTCGAATACCAAGCCATAATCCTAAAAATGCTTTAATCGATAAAAGTATTTGGAACCAACTCATACCATCAACACCAACTTTTCCCATAACTTGACTGATAAGATAAAGCCCTGTAACAACAGCTAATATTAATGACCATGGTACGACTTTTCTAACATGCATCATAATAGATTCTCTGGCTTTTTTATGTTCTTCTTCATTTAGGGTTTGTGGCATTTTTGACATAAAAAACATATCAACAAATAAAAATCCCCCATAAATAAAAGCAAAAAGTAAATGTAAGGTGTGAATAGATGTATATAAAATAATGAATCCTTTTAATTTTGTGGAATTGTATCAATTTTTACGTAAAATATCAACTCTCATTGGTTTTACAAAACGTGCAACCCCATCTTTGATGTGAGTATTAAATTTGCTTTGAACTTTATCATATAATTTTTTATCCAATTGATGATTTTGATAGGTTGC
>Ga0105351_1000470_pt1 | contig 19037 bp, 18 predicted proteins | sample EN4Hudsemesocosm_FD_83662 | JGI IMG/M metagenome (GOLD analysis project Ga0105351, IMG submission 83662) | Methane-oxidizing microbial communities from mesocosms in the Hudson Canyon - EN4B Hudson Canyon | ecosystem: Environmental > Aquatic > Marine > Cold seeps | place: Hudson Canyon... | reverse complement strand
TCACAAAATCACGGTAGTAAAAGGCCATGGTATTTATGCCTGTGCTGACAGCATTAATTTAGCTTATAAATGGAGTTGTTCACTGGAACTGTCGGCTAAAACAGCTTGGTTGGCTGCACAAATCAGTTAATTAAGCTAAACATGAAAGCAAGGCTGCATATTTGTTTTCTGTTGTAACGTTTGCTATTTTTAACTGTCTAGTACTTTTGTTTTTACAAATAAAGGACATTTAAATGTCTTCTGCACCATTTTTGAGAACACCTTCCCTGACAGGGAATGATGTTGCCGTAAAGAGAAAAGAGATTGCGGCTTATTTCAATGCTACTTTTGAATGTTATGAATCTTTATTTGCAACTTTGGCTTCTGATCAGGCGTATTACCAAAAGCCAATTCCTTTACGTCATCCGCTGATCTTTTATTATGGTCATACAGCCACTTTTTTCATTAATAAACTTATTTTAGCTGGCTTGATTGAACAACGGATTAATCCTAAGTTTGAATCGATGTTTGCTATTGGTGTGGATGAGATGAGTTGGGATGATCTTGATGATGCAAATTATGTCTGGCCTGCTGTGGCTGAGGTTAAAGCCTACCGGCAGGAACTGAAACAGCTGATCAATGATCTAATTGTCACGGCCCCGCTGACATTGCCGATTGATTGGGACAATCCGTGGTGGACATTGATAATGGGCATCGAGCATGAACAGATCCATATTGAAACCTCATCAGTATTGATTCGGCAGCAAAAAATTGAGCTGGTGCAGCCTCATCATTTATGGCAAGCATGGACAGACACTAAATCAGCGCCAACAAATAGCTTGCTGACGATCCCCGCAGGAAAAGTCGAACTGGGTAAACAAGATGATGTCGTTTATGGCTGGGATAATGAATATGGGGCTCATCATGCTGATGTGGCTGAATTTCAGGCCAGTCAGTTTTTAGTCAGTAATCAAGAGTTTTTAGCGTTTGTTGAAGCCAATGGCTATCAACATGAACATTATTGGCATGATGAGGGGCTGCTGTGGCTCAGATTTTCTCAAGCAGAATATCCTAGTTTTTGGTTAAAAACATCGGCTGGCTGGCAATGTCGCTTGATGACCGAAATCGTTGCCATGCCATGGGACTGGCCGGTGGAAGTGAATTATCATGAAGCAAAAGCATTTTGTAATTGGCAAGCACAAAAAACGGGCCGGTTAATAAGATTGCCGACAGAAGATGAGTGGTTTCGGATCTATGAACATGCTGGTATTGATGAGTTAATCAATGGCCAGCAAGCTGAGGCGAATATTCACCATGATCACGGTGCCTCACCTTGCCCTGTAAACCGTTTTTCTCATGGTCCATTATATGATGTGGTCGGTAATGTCTGGCAATGGACAGAAACGGCAATTTACCCCTTTGATGGTTTTAAGGTGCATCCCTTTTATGATGACTTCACTATGCCTACCTTTGATGGACGACATAATTTATTTAAAGGTGGTTCGTGGATATCATCGGGTAATGAGAGTCGTAAAGAGGCTCGTTACGCTTTTCGCCAACACTTTTTCCAGCATGCGGGTTTTCGTTATGTTGAAGCTGATGCACTTAAGGAACAAATTGTGTCCAATTATGAAAATGACAAAATGCTGTCTGAATATGCTGAATTTCATTATGGTGATTGTTATTACGATGTGGCCAATTTCCCTCAGACCTTGGTTGAAATAGCAGTTAATGCCTTAGGCTCGCAGCCGGCACAAAAAGCACTTGATATTGGCTGTGCTGTGGGGCGAGCTAGTTTTGAATTAGCAAAACATTTTGATCATGTGACAGGCATTGATTTTTCTGCACGATTAATCAATTTGGGTGTGCAATTAGCCGATCAAGGCGTGATTCGTTATAGCATTGCCGATGAAGGAGAATTGGTTCTCTACCGTGAACGTCGTTTAGATGAATTGGGTTTAGCATCCGTTAGCGATAAGGTGGAATTCTTACAGGGTGATGCGTGTAATTTAAAAGCGCATTTCACTGGCTATGATTTAGTCTTAGCCGCCAATCTTATTGACCGATTATATGATCCTGCTTTATTTTTAAGCACTATTCATCAGCGTATGAATAGCGGTGGTGTATTATTAATTGCCTCGCCTTATACGTGGTTAGAAGAACATACCAAAAAAGAAAATTGGTTAGGTGGCATTAAAAAAGATGGTGAGAATGTCAGTACACTGGATGGCTTGAAGGCCGTTTTAGGGCTGCACTTTGACTTGATTTCAGCACCACAACAGGTTCCGTTTGTGATCAGAGAGACCAGTCGTAAGTTCCAGCATACCTTATCCGATGTTAGCCTATGGCGAAGAAAATAAATGGCGATCAATTTTGACACAATAATAGATAGAACCGGCACATCGAATGTTAAATATGATGTTCGTAAAGCTGTTTTTGGTACCGATGATGTTGTGCCTTTATGGGTAGCAGATATGGACCTAGCCGCTCCTGAAGCCGTGACACAAGCTTTGCTTCAACGTGCAAGCCATCCTATTTATGGTTATACGATTTATCCCGATTCACTATTTACCGCCATGCAGGACTGGTTTTTACACCGTCATAATTGGTCGATTAAACGACAATCAATTTTGATTTGCCCAGGTGTTGTGCCCTCCATGCATGCTGTGATTGAGGCATTATCAGCTAGTGGGGATAGCATTATTGTGCAGCCGCCTATTTACCCGCCTTTCTTTTCATCGGTGTCAGAAACAGGACGGAAAATAGTTGAAAACCCACTTAAATGTGTTGATGGTGAGTATGAAATTGATTTAGAGCATCTTGAGCAATGTGCCATTGATGGTGCCAAGATGTTATTGTTTTGTTCGCCTCATAATCCCGTTGGTCGAGTCTGGCAGCAGCAAGAGCTTGAAGCCTTATTGGACATAGCACGACGTTATGATTTAATTGTGCTTTCAGATGAAATTCATGCCGATCTTATTTATCCGGATTACCAACATATTCCCTTAGCGACTTTGGCAGATGATGTCAGCATTATTACGCTGGTTTCACCCAGTAAAACCTTCAATATTCCAGGCCTCGGTTTGTCCAGCCTGGTGGTTGATAATCGTCAGCATTTGCAAGCGATAAAGCAGGTCTTTGATCGCCTGCATATTACCGCTAGCAATCCCTTTAGTATTACTGCATGTGAAGCGGCTTATCGAGGCGGGGAAGCGTGGTTAGATGAATTAATGTTCTATTTGGATGTGACACGTGAACAAGTCACAAATTTATTTACAACACAAATGCCAACGATTAAAGTGATTGCTTCGCAAGGCACATACTTATTATGGCTGGATTGTCGACAAATGGGCTTGTCAGATGATGCCTTGCGTCGCTTTTTTATTGACCAAGCAAAAGTAGGTCTGAACCCTGGAATTAGTTTTGGTGACGTGGGCAGTGGCTTTATGCGAATGAATATTGCCGCACCAAGACAGGTGGTTGTAGAGGCCTGTCAGGCGATTATTAAGGCGGTCAATAATGGCGACTGATCAACCCGTATTACTAAAACCGATAGCGATTAAAGTGATTATGGCTATTATTGCATTATGGCTAATCAAAGGCGTGGAGCTCGCCTTTAACTTACACTTTAATATTTATGGAATTGAACCTAGAGTACTGTCTGGTTTAGTCGGTATTTTATCTGCCCCATTGATTCACGGTTCATTTGAACATTTATTTTCTAATACCTTAGCTTTATTTATCTTATCAACGGCGCTATTTTATGAATATCCAAAGTCAGCTAAGGCGACCTTTATAATTATCTACTTGGGCTCAGGACTCGGTGTGTGGTTATTTGCCCGTGATGCATTTCATTTTGGTGCTAGTGGATTGACGCATGGCATGATGTTCTTTTTGTTTTTGATTGGGATATTGCGACGAGATAAACCGGCAATGGCTTTAGCTATGATCGTATTTTTTCTGTATGGCAGTATGGTGTGGGGAGTATTACCAACTAAGGAAGAAATATCATTTGAAACGCATTTATTTGGCGCTTTGATGGGAGTCGTTTGTGCTATTTTTTTCCGAAATAAAGATCCTAAACCAGTCGAGAAAAAATATAGTTGGGAAATTGAACAAGAAACGGATGAGTCGAAAGAAACAAAAAATCGGGAAGATGTTCTCTATTAAAGCTCGTGTTCTATAGTGTAAAATCATTGCCTAAACAATGCTTTGATTCACTGTCAAAGTGATTCTTTAATATTAAATAGTTTGACAATGGAGTTAGAAATGGCAGATTCAATCGGTACAGCGGCAGGTGTTGTGTGGAAATACTTAGATACAAACGGTGCCAGCAGTGTGACAAAAATCACTAAAGACACTTCACTAGATGCTAAAGCCACCCAACGTGCTATTGGTTGGTTAGCAAATGAAGATAAATTAATTATTGTAATGAAAGGTCGTACAGAAACGATTTCATTAAAATAATTCTTTAAAAGAATTAAAAAAGCCCTTGTAAATTATATTTACAAGGGCTTTTTTTTAGCTTAAGAGGAAATGGTTTTATTTTTCCAATTGTGTTTTCAAGTTTTCTAATCCTGCTTTATAAATACCAGAAATGGCGGATTTTGCAGCATTGTCATCTAATTCTTTAGGTGGCACATTTTGGTGACCATGATAAGCACGGAAGAATTTACCTTTCCAGCTTACTTTACTACCTTCAGCGTCAGCTTTAACACTTAACCACGCTTTATATTTACTGACAGGAACCACAGGTACTTCATGTGGGGCACCATGATCATCGATGTCACCCGCATTGCTCATGCTTGTGATTTGATAGTTCATAACCATTTTTTCGTTATCAAGCTTTTTCAACGTTTCTTCTATCGTGCCACCGTTGCCAAGTGTCAAAGTACGTGTCGCACCATTTTCGTTACCACTTGCTTTAGTTGATTCGATAGCGGGGTGCCAAGAATGAATGTCGTCAAAGTTTTTAATGGCATTCCAGACATCTGCTGGTGCCGCTTTGATAATGATCGTTTCTTCTACTTTTAAGCGCGGTGCACCATGAGCAAGAACGATGATGGGCATAAACATAATAGCCAATGTAAAAAGTCGAGTGAAAAGTTTCATAGTTTTCCTTAAATGCGTTATTGCCAAATTTTAGCGGGCCTACACCCTATCATTTTTCATGCTAATAAATAAAGTGATAAATTCACGAATTGTCAGCGCGTTGACACTTTCTCTCTAACAATGATGAGTGAATATCAGCACTAAGTCAGAGCATGTTTAGTCGATAGTTTTACGCAAGGTGAATGCTCCGCGGATATCACCTAATGAATATCCTGTTGCTTGATCACCGGGATAAAGCTCACTAAGTTTCGCTTGTACTGTCGGCTCAATATTGCTGCCGTGACATGTTAAACATACTTGAGCAGTAGGAATGGCCTTCATCATACGCATTTCATGATTGCCTGCTTTTGTCATTGCTTCACTGACAAATAATGTTTTGACGTCTTCGCCTTGCTGTTTACTAGCTTCAAATTGATGAAGAATTTCTTGCTCCCATGTATCAGCAGTATTATTGGGATTACGCACTTTAAGACTGGTACGCGCGATATCAAAGCCATATTTTTTTGATAATTCGCTAGCAATTGTTGGCGCCACTTGATTACAGACAGTGATAGCTTCAATAGGGCCACCTGATTTCATTGCCGCTACCAGAGAGCCCTTTAATGTGCCGGCAAACTCTTTAATGGCAGCTTGACTTTGCTCAGTGAATACTTGGTGTTCATTGGCAAAGACAGTAGGCGAGAGGAATAGTGGCAGTAACAATAATAATTTGTTCATAGATAAGATTCTCATAAGACGTTAATCGAAAGCATGACCAGCTTTTTTACCGACTGCTTTTAACATTTTTGCCAGCGGACAGAAGCCAGTAAAAGCAGCTTGTAATAAGTTGGCGCCAACAAAGACTGTAAGCCACATCCAAGCAGGGTGGTGAATGTTAGATAATAAGACGCTGAGTAAAACAACACTACCAGCAAAGGCAAGAACAAGACGATCAATATTCATAAAAACTCCGTAAATTAGTAATTGCTAATATAGTGCTATAGTACTATATTTCTGCAGTCTGTCAATTTAATACTGTTTTGATAACATCCTAAGCTTGGTTGTATGTTAATCTTCTAAACTGAACTTTTCGGCCACCCTAACTTTAAGAAGTTAACCATAATGACGAATGAATATGATGCCTCGGCCATTGAGGTCTTAAAAGGATTAGAACCGGTACAAAAAAGACCGGGTATGTATACCGATACCACGCGGCCTAACCATTTGGCGCAAGAGGTTATCGATAATAGTATTGATGAAGCGGTTGCGGATTTTGCAACACAAGTTCACGTTACCCTACACAGCGATAATTCTTTAGAAGTGGTTGATGATGGTCGCGGTATGCCGGTTGATATTCATCCAGAAGAAGGTGTTCCTGGGGTTGAAGTTATCTTAACTCGCCTTCATGCCGGAGGTAAGTTCTCCAATAAAAATTATGAATTTTCAGGTGGTTTGCATGGCGTAGGTGTGTCAGTTGTTAATGCTTTATCAACCCGCCTTGAAGTTAAAATTCGTCGTAATGCAAAAGAATATTCCATTGCTTTTGAAAATGGCCAAAAAGTAGAAGAGCTAAAAGAAATTGGCTCTGTAGGCAAACGCAATACCGGCACAACAGTGCGTTTCTGGCCAGATGCCTCTTATTTTGATTTACCCAAATTTTTAGTATCACGCCTGCGTCATGTATTAAGAGCAAAAGCGGTATTGTGCCCAGGCTTAGTAGTGACGTTTACGGATCTTTCAGGTGATGAAAAGATCGTTGATAAATGGTGTTATGACGATGGTTTAAATACCTACCTAAGTTCCATGATGACTGATCAGCCCTGTGTGCCTGCCGAACCTTTTGTCGGTCATATTGAAGGTGAGAATGAGCAGGTTGACTGGGCACTTATGTGGCAAGTCGAGGTGGGTGAAGAGTTGGCAGAAAGTTATGTCAATTTAATTCCTACGGCTCAGGGTGGTACTCATGTTAATGGTTTACGTACCGGTCTTTTAGATGCCTTACGCGAATTCTGCGAGTTTCGAAGTTTATTACCACGCGGGGTAAAGTTATCGCCTGAAGATGTGTGGAATCAATGTTGTTATGTATTGTCGGTAAAATTACAAGATCCACAATTTTCTGGCCAAACAAAAGAACGATTATCTTCACGTCAGTGTGCAGGCTTTGTTTCTGGTGCAGTTAAAGATGCCTTTAGTTTATGGCTGAACCACCATACTGAAGATGGTGAGAAGATTGCTGAATTAGCTATTAGTAGTGCCCAGTCACGCTTAAAACAAGCTAAAAAAGTCATCCGTAAACGGGTGCAATCTGGTCCAACCTTACCGGGTAAATTATCGGATTGTTCATCACAAGATGTGACTCGGACAGAACTATTTTTAGTGGAAGGGGATTCTGCTGGCGGTAGTGCAAAACAAGGACGCGAACGTGAATTTCAAGCGATTATGCCCTTACGAGGTAAGATCTTAAATACTTGGGAAGTGGATTCTGGCCAAGTATTAGCCTCACAAGAGGTGCATGATATTGCCGTGGCCATTGGTGTTGATCCGAGTTCGGATGATTTATCAGGTTTACGTTATGGCAAGATTTGTATTTTGGCCGATGCCGATTCAGATGGGGCTCATATTGCCACTTTATTATGTGCCTTATTTGTAAAACACTTTCGAGCTTTAGTTGAGAATGGTCATATCTGTGTAGCCATGCCTCCTCTATATCGAGTCGATGTGGGCAAACAGATTTTTTATGCACTCGATGATGAAGAACGACAAATTATCTTGAATAAAATCGACAAAGAAAAAATTAAAGGTAAAGTCAATGTCCAGCGTTTTAAAGGCTTGGGCGAGATGAATCCGCTGCAATTAAGAGAAACCACAATGGCACCTGATACACGTCGTTTAATCCGCCTCACGATTGAAGATGAGAGTGAAGGTATCAGGAGTACAAATGAGGCTATGGATAGATTATTAGCCAAAAAACGTGCCCCAGATAGAAAAGAATGGTTAGAAGAACAGGGCGATTTAGCTACGGTTTAGGCTAAATGAGCTTTTGATTTAATTATTGATTTTACGGCACAGAGAAAAATTGGGAGGCTTAAATGTATGAATAAAGAAAAAACAGATCTTATTTTTGATTTAGATGAGCCTACATATAGTCTAACGGGCGAATGGTTAGATTATTCTCAATATGGCTTTGATCACGATGATGTTGCTGATTTAATTCTATTAGCCGTGGATGAAAATTTACATTTTGCCGATGATGATTCTATGTGGGTTCCTGCCCATGCATGGCGAATATTAGGACAATTGGCGAGTGATGATGCTGTACTACCGTTAATCGGACTTTTCAGTTTACTTGTTGAACAAGATGATACTATGGGCTTGACTGATTTACCTCATGTTATGGGATTGATTGGTCCAGCTGCGATAGCTCCTTTAGCATCGTTTATGAATGATGATAAACAGGATGAGTTTGCTCGAATTGCCGCAATGGAAAGCTTGAGTGACATTGTAAAACAACATACTGAAAGCCGAAAAGATGTACTTAGTGTGTATCAAACGTATTTAAAATATCCTGAGCCTGAATTACCAACGATGAATGGCTTGTTAATATCTTGTGTGCTTGATATTGAGGGTAAAGAATTAATTGAAGATCTTCGTACCGTCTTTGAGCACGGATATGTTGATTTAAGTGTTGTCGGTGATATTGAAGATGTTGAAATAGCATTGAAATTGCGTGATGAACGAGAAACGCCTAAGCCTAGTTTTAAAGGGATGCACGGTATGTCACGTGATAGTATCGAGGGAATGACGCCTGACCAAGTTATGGCAATGGCACTTGATGAAGAATTAGAACAACCTAAAGATAAAGAGGATGTGGTGGGATGGCTTAATTATTATCTGCTGCTTTATGGTAATGATGATTCAATCATAGATACTTCTGAATTAGATGGTTTTTGTGCCTCTCTCGCTTGTTCACCTAAAACAGTTATGCCGTCGACATGGATACCTGCAATTTGGGGGGGCGAAGCATTGATGCCAGAATGGGAGTCTATGAAAGATGCTCAAGACTTTAATACATTTATTTTTACCATCTATAATCATGTCATTACAACGCTGGATAATAATGAGTATGAAGCATTATTCTGGCTGAATGACGTGGATGATAAGCAGTATAAGATCGTCGATGAATGGTGTAATGGCTTTTTACGGGGTGTTAATTTATGGGGAGCGATGCCTTCGTCTGATGTAAGTGTAGTAGAAAATTCACTGCAGCCAATGCGACTGTTTGCAACAGAACGTGGCTTTGAGAAATTAGAGGCCATGAGCAGTGATGAGGTTGAGATTCAGCAAGACTTAATTGAGCCAAAAGTACAAGAATTGTTTGCATACTTTTTAGAACAGAGAAAAAAGAGTATGGCGCCCATCGTTCGAAATGAAGATAAAATCCGTCGAAATGATCCATGCCCATGTGGAAGTGGGCAGAAGTATAAGAAGTGTTGTTTACATTAATATGAACTTAATAACGAGACAGTCGCGATGACCTCATTAGTTGATGATTTAGAACGTTTACCCGTTCGAGACTTTACTGAAAAAGCGTATTTAGATTATTCTATGTACGTGATTTTAGATCGTGCCTTGCCAAATGTGGGGGACGGTTTGAAACCTGTACAGCGTCGTATTATCTATGCGATGTCGGAGCTAGGTTTAAGTGCTGCTTCAAAACATAAAAAATCAGCACGAACAGTCGGCGATGTATTAGGTAAATATCACCCTCATGGTGATTCAGCCTGTTATGAAGCCATGGTATTAATGGCTCAGCCTTTTTCATACCGCCACCCATTGATTGATGGTCAGGGAAACTGGGGGTCGATGGATGATCCTAAATCGTTTGCCGCTATGCGTTATACCGAGTCAAAACTAACGGCTTATGCACAAACCTTATTGGGTGAGCTGGGCCAAGGAACCGTTAATTGGCTGCCGAATTTTGATGGCACGATGAATGAGCCAGAGTTATTACCTGCCCGGTTACCTAATATTTTACTCAATGGTGGTAGTGGTATTGCCGTGGGTATGGCCACCGATATACCGCCACATAACCTACGTGAGGTAGTGACGGCGTGTTTACGTTTATTAAAGAAACCCAGCACTAAACTTGATGAATTACTTGAAGATATTCAAGGCCCTGATTTCCCTACCAGTGGTGAGATCGTTTCATCTCGTGAAGATATAGTAAAAATATACACTACGGGGCGAGGCAGTGTTCGCCAGCGTGCTTGTTATATAAAAGAAAATGATGAACTCATTATCCATGCCTTACCGTATCAAGTATCGGGTGCCAAAATCATTGAGCAGATTGCCACTCAAATGCAAAATAAGAAGCTACCAATGGTGGCTGATTTACGTGATGAATCCGATCATGAAAACCCAGTAAGATTGGTCATTGTGCCGCGTTCTAATCGTGTTGATATTGATGCTTTAATGTCGCATTTATTTGCATCAACCGATTTAGAAAAAAGCCATCGCGTTAATATGAATATGATTGGCTTGGATGGCCGACCTCAAGTTAAAGACCTACGCAGTTTATTATTAGAATGGCTGACTTACCGTACAGAAACTGTGCGTCGCCGCTTGCAATATCGCTTAGATAAAATTATTGATCGCCTCCATGTATTAGAAGGTTTGTTGGTTGCTTATCTGAATATTGATGAAGTCATTGCCATTATTCGTACCGAGGATGAACCTAAGCCTATTCTAATGGAACGGTTTGGCATTACGGATCGCCAAGCAGAATCAGTTTTAGAATTAAAATTACGCCATTTAGCTAAATTAGAAGAAATGAAGATCCGTGGTGAGATTGATGAGCTTACTAAGGAACAGAAATCATTAGAATTATTGCTTAGCTCTGAGACACGATTAAAAACCTTGATTCGCAAAGAGCTAACAGCAGATGCTGAAAAGTTTGGTGATGACCGTCGCTCCCAAATAGTACAACGTGATGCCGCTAAAGCCCTGAGTGAAACCGAATTATTACCGACAGAACCGTTAACCATCGTAATATCTGAAAGTGGCTGGGTTCGAGCTGCTAAAGGCTATGATGTAGATGCTGAAGGGCTGAATTATCGTACCGGTGACCGCTATATGGCCTCGGTTAATGCACGTAGTAATCAACAAATTGTCTTCCTAGATTCAACCGGGCGAAGTTATTCCGTATCGGCTCATACCTTGCCATCAGCACGTGGACAAGGTGAACCATTAAGTGGTCGCTTCCAATGTCCTGCTGATGCTCGATTTGTTGCTGTTTTAGCGGGTGATATGGATAAACCACTATTATTATCAAATACCGCAGGTTATGGTTTTGTCACTACATTAGATAATTTACTGGCTAAAAATAAAGCCGGTAAAGCCTTATTTAATTTGCCCCAAGGGGCCGAGATATTGCCGATATTATGGCTTGATAATCTGGCTACAGATCAGCTTGCTGTTGCCGCTGCAGATGGTCGATTATTAGTGTTTTCAGCCAGTGAAATGCCTAAGCTAAATAAAGGTAAAGGGGTACGTTTGATTAATATTCCTCAAGCTCGCTTTACAGCCAAACAGGAATGGTTGCATTCGGTCACCGTGATTCCTGCCGATCGAAGTTTAACCCTGCATGCGGGTAAACGTCATTTGACGTTAAAACCAGCAGATATTGCCCATTACACGGGTGAACGAGGTAAACGAGGCAATAAATTACCGCGCGGTTTACAAAAAGTGACTAATGTTAAAGTTGCTGAGTAATATGGCTGGGTAATTATGGAAAATTCTTGTTCTGACCATTTTTCAGTGTCAGCGGTAATGTTAAAACAAGCAAGTCAGCATGCTTGGGGAAGTGATATTTGGTCTTTAGCTGGTTTAGTTCCAGGTTTAACTCAAGCGGAAATCAGTCAAATAGAGTCCAGTGGAGATATCTATCTATTGCCCAATTTGCAGCTGCAACTCTACCCTTTGCACTGTGATTCTTATTATCATAATTTGAGCTCCGAACAGCCCATGGCTTATCTAGTGTGTAGCTTGCAGGAGGGAGATGCTGAGCCGCAACCCTTATTGCTCACGGTGGATTATGATGAAGCTGCATCGTATATGGAAACAGGAGAAGAGGTTTATACAACGGCTTTGCCTGAGGCTCTTTGCCTGTGGTTAGAGCAGTTTGTCTTGACTCATTATCAACCTGAAAAACGAAAAAAACGCCATCGTCAAAAATGGCATGATGGTGAAAAATCATGACCGAGAAAGAAGATGGTTTTTTATCACGTTGGTCTCGTAAAAAATCAATGGGATCAGACTCGATTGATGATGAAATCAAGGTCGAAAAATTAGTAGAACAGCCTCAACAAGGTGGCACAGCATCAACAGATGTAGACGATGTGCCTGTTTGGCAGCAAGATGATGTCGATGCTGAAACCAAAAAGAAAGCCTTATCTGCCTTATTTACACAGCCGGAATTTAATGATGTTGATAATTTAAACGAATATGATGAAGATTTCACCAGCTTTACAGGCCTAGGTGATATTGTCACCGCAGAAATGAAACGTATGCTGCGCTTGGCTGAAGAAAAAACACGACCACAAGACGTGACTGAAGACAAAATACAAGATATCGCTCACTCATCAGTTGAAAAAAATGATGAAAAAGAGTCTGATAAAGATAATGAGGAAGACAAACTTGCATAAAGCAGTACAACACGCCGGTGACATAGACATCATGCCCGTTGATCTGATTGAATTTAATTCTGCAGGTCGATTACTCATCATTGGTGATGCAGAAGACGTTTCATCCGTCATTACTCATTTGCAGGGTTTAAGCCTCACTGCCCTTGTCACCGAAGGGGAGCTGGCAGAAAAAGATGATAGCCTCACTGTCATTGATGCTGATGTTAAGACAATTAATGGTTGGCTGGGGGACTTTTCTGTTCAGTTAGATACACAACTATTGAAGTTTGATCTCATCTTAGATTTAGCTGAACAGCCCAGCATGACAAACACAGTATTGCCATTGGGCTATTTTGCACCAAGAAATAATGGCCAAGCCTTAGCTGAAACATTGCAACAATTACCAGAGTTAATCGGTACCTTTGATAAACCGCGATATTTTAATTATAAAGCGTCTATCTGTGCCCATTCACGTCGTCAGTTATCGGGTTGTGAACAGTGTATTAATGCTTGCCCTGCTGATGCCATTATCAGTACAGAAGATACGATTACAGTTAATCCTTCTTTATGTCAGGGCTGTGGCAGTTGTACAGCAGTATGTCCTTCAGGTGCTATCTCTTATGCCTTGCCAACGCTTGATGTCAGTGTCAATCGTGTCCGCAAAATGATTCAGACATGGCTTGAGCTTGATAATCGACCACCACATATCCTCATCCATGATATGGAACAAGGTCAGCTATTGATCGACACCATGGGTGATAGTTTAGCGGCGAATGTGATGCCTTTTGCGATTGAAGAAATTGGTGCATTGGCGATGCCATTTTGGCTCAGTGTTTTAGCTTATGGTGCCACAGGCGTCACGGTTTGGGATGCGGGCAGCCATAGCGATCATGATTGGTTAGAGTTGCAGCAAGAAATATCTAAAACCAATCAAATGGTAAGCGGCATAGGCTACCAACAACAGCTGATAAATTGGTTTTCTGGCAATGATATTCGCCAGTTAAACGAACATTTGGCAGAGACAAACGGCCTGACAGATATTGAGGTTGCAGCATTTGCCGGTGTTGATGATAAACGTCGCATGATAAGCATCGCACTGGACCACCTACACAAACAGGCACCGCAAAAGATCGCGTTACTCAACTTAGATTCGACGGCTGCTTTTGGTGAAATTCAAGTCAATCCGCAGACCTGCACCTTATGTCACTCATGTGTATCGGTATGTCCCGCGGGTGCGGTATTAGACGGCGTCGATCAACCACAGCTTAATTTTATTGAAGATCTCTGTGTGCAATGTGGTTTATGTGAAACAGCCTGTCCTGAAGATGCAATCAATTTGATTCCACGTTATTTATTTGACCGTGAGCAGGCTCGTAAAGTAAGACTGTTACATGAAGAAGCCATATTTAATTGCATTAAATGCGACAAAGCATTTGCGACCAAAAAAATGATTGATACGATGACTGAAAAATTAAAAGGCCATGCAATGTTTCAAGGTGCAGCATTAGAACGATTGAAAATGTGTGAAGATTGCCGTGTCAAAGCGGTGTTTAAAGATAGCCAAGGTTTAAATTGAATGAGTGATGATACAAAACTATGGCGTGCTCAAAGCTATGCCTTATTAGCCAACTTATTTGCCCAAGCACCAAAGCAAAGTCTATTGGATCATATTGCCGCTGTTGAAGTCACCGAGCCAGAAAGCCCAATGGGCATACAGTGGCAGAATTTAATTGCTATTGCCAAAAAGACGGATGTCTCGGTGCTAGAAGATGATTATCAAACGCTGTTTATTGGTGTAACACATGGCGAAATAATCCCTTATGGTTCTTATTACCAAACAGGTTTTTTAATGGAAGAACCTTTGGCTGAATTAAGAACCGATCTCGCCAAACTCGGTTTAGTGAGACAACAAGAGACTGCTGAACCAGAAGACCATATTGCAGCGCAGTGTGATGTGATGCGCTTGATTTTAATGGCTGAAGGCACTGCAGTAGTGACAGATAAAGAATTTTTTCTGCATCACCTAAAACCGTGGTTTGTTGATTTTCTCACCGATTTAGAGAAAAGTAATACCAGTGAGTTTTATCAAGTGCTGGCTCAGTTTGCTAAGGTTTTTATTAATATGGAATTAAGCGAGTACCGATAATAATTTAGCCTTGCTCAGAAGGCGAATCTGAGCGATACTTTGTAGTAATAATTTCGAAATAAATCCATACAGAATACAAGGATTGTATAACGTATTACTTAGGAACATAGCATGGCTGATACAGCAAAAGTTGCTAGACGAGAATTTTTGGGCAAGCTAACAGCAACCATTACTGGTACTGCAACATTAGCGGCGACATCTTCATTTGTTCAAGCTGCACCCATTGAAACGCCACAAGAAAAGCCCAGCAATGTAAAAAAATCAAATGGTTATCAACGGACTGAGCATGTTGACACCTATTATCATCTCGCTGACTTTTAAGAACTATTTATGAAATTAACTAAACGTAATTCTGCATCAAATACGACTAAGTCAGGTGTTGATCGTCGAGCCTTTATAAAAGGTTCTGGCATCGCAGCAAGTGGTGCTGCATTTATGACCTTATTGCCATCGGCAATGATTCAAAAAGCGCAAGCATCCGAAAAATCACGTCATAATTATGATGAAGGTGACATCAAAAAAGTCCGTAGCGTTTGTAGTCATTGTAGTGTCGGTTGTGGTGTGGTTGCCGAAGTACAAAATGGTGTTTGGATTGGTCAAGAACCGAGTTTTGAACATCCATTTAACCTAGGTTCACATTGTGCCAAAGGGGCTTCATTACGTGAACATGGCCACGGTGATAAACGTTTAAAATACCCAATGAAGAAAGTGGCTGGTAAATGGCAGCGCGTTTCTTGGCAGCAAGCGATTGAAGAAATCGGTGACAAAATGTTATCGATTCGTGAACAATCAGGCCCCGATTCTGTTTATTGGTTAGGCTCGGCCAAACATAATAATGAACAAGCCTATTTATTCCGTAAGTTTGCCGCTCTTTGGGGGACTAACAATGTTGATCATCAAGCCCGTATTTGTCACTCAACAACGGTAGCCGGTGTAGCGAACACATGGGGCTACGGCGCCATGACAAACTCGTACAATGATATTCATAATGCCAAAGCGGTGTTTATCATCGGTGCTAACCCCGCTGAAGCGCATCCGGTATCACTGCAACATATTTTCCGTGCCAAAGAAAAAGGCGCACCGATTATTGTCGTTGATCCACGTTTTACACGTACCGCCGCTCATGCAGACCAACATATTAGTATTCGCCCAGGTTCAGACGTTGCCTTTGTTTGGGGTATGTTGTGGCATATTTTTAAAAACGGTTGGGAAGACCAAGAATTTATTGATCAACGTGTTTTTGGTCTTGATGATATTCGTAAAGAAGTGGCTAAATGGACACCTGATGAAGTTGAACATGTCACTGGAGCCAATGAAGCTGAGGTATTAAAAGCAGCGCAAACAATGGCTGAACATCGCCCTGGTACCTTTATTTGGTGTATGGGTGGTACACAACATACTACGGGTAATAACAATACCCGCGCTTATTGTATCTTTCAGTTAGTACTGGGTAATATGGGTGTGTCAGGTGGTGGAACTAATATTTTCCGTGGCCATGACAATGTGCAAGGTGCAACGGATTTAGGTGTGTTATCACATACCTTACCAGGTTATTACGGTTTATCTGCAGGCGCTTGGAAACATTGGTCTAGCGTATGGGATCTTGATTATGAATGGGTGAAAAACCGTTTTGATCAGAGTTCTTATGAAGAATCAGGTGGTAAAGCGGCTAGCCCAATGAATACCAAAGGTATTCCGGTATCACGCTGGATTGATGGTGTTTTAGAAGATAAAGATAATATCGCTCAAAACGATAATGTGAGAGCCATGGTGTTATGGGGGCATGCGCCTAATAGCCAAACACGTGGTCCTGAAATGAAATCGGCGATGGAAAAACTAGACCTAATGGTGGTAGTGGATCCATACCCATCTATTTCTGCGGTATTAAGCGATCGCCAAGATGGCTTGTATTTATTACCAGCTTCAACACAGTTTGAAACCTATGGTTCTTTAAGTTCATCAAATCGTTCGATGCAATGGCGCGACAAAATTATTGAACCTTTGTTTGAATCAAAACCTGATCATGTGATTATGCATAAGTTTGCTACCAAGCTTGGTTTTGCAGATCAATTGTTCAAACATATTAAAGTGAATGGCGAAGAGCCATTGATTGAAGATATTACCCGTGAATTTAATAAAGGTATGTGGACGATTGGTTATACCGGTCAAACGCCTGAACGAATGAAGTTACAAGCGGCAAATCTACATACCTTTAATAAAACCACATTGCTTGCCGAAGGTGGCCCCTGTGATGGTGAATATTATGGTTTGCCTTGGCCTTGTTGGGGTACGGCTGATATGAAACATCCGGGTACGCCATTATTATATGACACCAGCAAATCAGTAGCCGAAGGTGGTTTAACCTTCCGTGCTCGTTTTGGTGTTGAGCATAATGGTGAAAACTTATTAGCTGAAGGTTCCTTCTCGGCAGGTTCTGAGATAGAAGATGGTTATCCTGAATTTACTGCTGATATGTTGAAAAAACTAGGCTGGTGGAATGATCTGACTGCACAAGAAAAAACAGCGGCAGAAGGCAAAAACTGGAAAACAGATTTATCAGGTGGTATTCAACGTGTTGCTATTAAACATGGTTGTGCACCGTTTGGTAATGCCAAAGCACGAGCTGTTGTTTGGCAGTTCCCTGATCCTGTGCCAATTCATCGTGAAGCTTTATATACCAACCGTCGCGATTTGGTTGAAAAATACCCAACCTATGAAGATCGGCGTAGTTTCTACCGTCTACCGACCCGTTATGGCTCGATTCAGGCACAAGATTTTAGTAAAGATTATCCTCTTATTATGACCAGTGGACGTTTGGTTGAATATGAAGGTGGTGGTGAAGAAACTCGCTCTAATCCATGGTTAGCTGAATTACAACAAGATATGTTTGTTGAGATTAACCCTGCTGATGCTAATGATGCTGGCGTGAAACACGGTGAACAAGTGTGGGTAGATGGTCCTGAAGGTGGCGAAATTAAGGTGATGGCCTTTGTCACTCCTCGAGTAGAACGTGGTGTAGTGTTTATGCCATTCCATTTTGGTGGACATTACCAAGGCAAAGATTTGTTAGATAAATATCCTGAAGGCACAGCACCATATGTACGAGGTGAATCCTGTAATACGGTATTTACCTATGGTTATGATTCAGTGACTCAAATGCAAGAGACTAAAGTATCTCTTTGCCGAATTCGTGCGGTATAGGGGATAACAATGGCTAAAATGAAGTTTTTGTGTGATGAAGAGCGCTGTATTGAATGTAATGCCTGTGTCACCGCGTGTAAAAATGAACATGAAGTTCCTTGGGGTGTTAACCGTCGTCGAGTTGTTACTCTAGATGATGGTCAGCCGGGTGAAAAATCTATCTCAGTGGCGTGTATGCATTGTACTGATGCACCGTGTCAGGCCGTCTGTCCGGTAGATTGTTTTTATACCACGGATGATGGTGTTGTATTACACGATAAAGATATCTGTATTGGTTGTGGTTACTGTTTTTATGCTTGCCCATTTGGTGCACCGCAATATCCACAAGAAGGTGCGTTTGGCTCTCGTGGCAAAATGGATAAATGTACTTTCTGTGCAGGTGGCCCTGAAGAAGATCATTCCCATGAAGAATTGGAAAAATACGGTCGTAACCGTTTAGCTGAAGGTAAATTGCCTTTATGTGCTGAAATGTGTTCGACTAAATCATTGCTAGCAGGTGATGGTGATGTAGTGTCAGAATTATTCCGTAACCGAGTGGTACGTCGTCAAGGTCGCCAAGAAGCATGGGGCTGGGATACAGCGTATAACGTAAAATGATGAAAGTATTATTGTTAATCACCATGATGTTTAGCTTAACTGCTTGTTATGAAGACACGGATGTGACTTTGCATCAAGCAGGTGAATATAAAGGCAAACTAGATAGTCATAGTCAAACTGCTGAGCAACGTGAGGCCATTTTGGCAAAACGTTTTGGCCAAGTTCAAACGGATCGCTAATGTCTACTACAAGCTCACTCACTAGACGTAAAAAAATGATGACCTGGACAGGTATTTTGATGTTGTTAGCGATATTTTTATTGCCGATGACAGGTTATATCTCAACGGGCTTTGCCACGGCAGATGACAAAAAAGTTGAAGCGACCAATGCCAAAGCAGATT
>Ga0105351_1000451_pt1 | contig 19401 bp, 18 predicted proteins | sample EN4Hudsemesocosm_FD_83662 | JGI IMG/M metagenome (GOLD analysis project Ga0105351, IMG submission 83662) | Methane-oxidizing microbial communities from mesocosms in the Hudson Canyon - EN4B Hudson Canyon | ecosystem: Environmental > Aquatic > Marine > Cold seeps | place: Hudson Canyon... | reverse complement strand
TTTAATAATGGGTTTAGTAAAAAAATCCTGTAAACTTTTGGAAAAAATTGCAAATTCACTCATAAATAAATATCCTAATATAATTTTTCGTATTATATCAATTTATTGTTAAATCTTGTTCTATATGAACATTTTTTACACAATTCTTCTTTTATAATATTATTTCTAAAACCTTTTTGAATATCTACAACTCTTTTGCTTTTTAGAATCTCTGTTAAACTTTTATCATTTGCATTTCCAAGATTAATAACTGCATCTTTATCCAAACAACAAGGTATCACATCCCCATTTGCTAAAATACCAAAATGAGAATCCAACCCATAACAAAATCCACAATCAGAAACAATATCATTTGACAAACTAGGCCACGCAAAATAATCATCAAAATTAAAAAATATCTTACGTGCAACTCTTATGTTTTTTGGTCTATTTTGATATATTTCATCTGCATTTATATTTGAATCAAAATACTTATTTGCTTTTTCAAAAACAATTTTATTAAACTCTTTTGCGCTTTTGGAATCATCCAAGTTCCAAATACGAAGGTTAATAAAAAAATCACTTTTTGAAGATAAGGCAAACTTACAGAACTCAAAAATAGGATTCAGATATTCATCAATACCTTTTTTAAAATCATTTGCATTAAAACTATTAATAGAAAAATTAACTTGTTTTATTGTTTTATGGATTAAAGTTTTATAATGTTTCTGATTTAAATGACTTGCAGCTGTAGTAATATTAACCTTTAAGTCATGTTGATAACTGATATCTAAGTATTCATCCAAATTTGACAATACTAAAGGATCACCCACTATATGATAAGCTAATTCTTTGGTAAAATGTTTAACTTCATTGTTAATTTTATCAAATGAAGCCAAAGACATTGTTTCATTTTGTCTTGTTTTTGGTGGACAAAATGAGCAGTGTAAATTACATATATTTGTTATTTCTATATGAACTTTTTTAAATTTTTTAATAGTACCCTCTACTTTTAAATATTATTTTTCTTTATATTTATCACGAATAGCCAGAAATTCATCAAGGTTTTTCATAAATAAGTCAACCAATAATGGATCGAAATGTTTTTCTCTTTGTTCTTTAAATAGATCTAAGATACGGTCCAATTCCCAAGCTTTTTTATATACTCTATCACTTCCTAATGCATCAAAAACATCAGCAATCGCAGTAATCCTACCAAATATATGGATATCTTCACCTTTTAAACTTTTAGGATATCCACTTCCATCCCATTTTTCATGATGGGTATACGAAATGATTGAAGCTGCTTTTAAAATAGGTCTTGATGATGATTTCAAAATATTAAACCCTATTTCACTATGTGTTTTCATTATCTCCCATTCTTCAGGGGTATGTTTTCCAGGCTTATTTAAAATCGAATCTGGAATTCCTACTTTACCAATATCATGCATAGGAGAAGCTGTAAATAAAATATTGACCTCATCTGTTTTTAATCCATACTTTTCACCTAAAAGTTTAGAATATTCAGCAACTCTTTTTACATGATTTCCTGTTTCTAAACTTCTTGTTTCGCCAATTTCACCCATTCTGTATATCAGTTCTCTTTGGGTTTCCTCTAATTCATTATGTAATTGAACTACTTGCGTAATATCATGCCTAATACCTAAATACTCAACAATTTCATCTTTTGAATTTTTCAAAGGAACAATAGTAACATTTGAATAATTGTCTTTACCCGATTTTGATTTAGTTAAAATTTTACCTTTCCAAATTTTTCCATTTTCAATTCTTGTCCATACTTTTCTATAAAATCGATCAGGAATATCGGGATGATTTAATATAGAATAAGGTTGCCCAATTAACTCCGATTGAGTATATTCATATGTCTCATAAAATAATTCATTTGCATATGAAATATTTCTATCTCTATCTATTTTAATAAAAATATTACTTTCATTAATGGCAATTTCATAATCTTTTGAAATTCTAATTGCTTCTTGCAAATCATTTGCATTTATATTGTTTTGTTCTCTAAAGTACTCTTTTGTTGTTTCTAAATCAGTGATATCATGACGAAGTGCTATAAATTCAATTACATTCCCATCTAAATCTAAAATAGGCTTAACTGTCGTGTCAACATAATACGCTTCGCCATTTTTTTTCTGATTTTTAATAGTACCACGCCAAGTCTTTTTTTCATTTCTTATTTGTTTCCACGTTTTATTAAATCCCTCAATTGACATGTCAGGGTGTCTAACAAATTCATATGACTTTCCAAGAAGTTCATCAATACTGTATCCTGATATTTCTTCAAAATGTTTGTTAATATACGTTATTTCACCATCTAGATTTGTTTTTGAGATTAAAGCACTTTCGTCAACAATATCTTTATATTGTTCCAAAATATTATTGATGCTCTCATTCTCTTTTTTTAAATTAAGAGTTTTTGCCATTTTACCTAAGGTTTTTATTAAAACTCCAAAGTCCAATGGTTTTGTTAAATAATTATTAATTCCTAAGTTAATAGCTTCAAAAAGTGATTCAGAATCGTTAAATGCCGTTATCACAATAATAGGGATTTCAGTATCCTCATCTCTTATCAGTTTTGCCATTTCAGTACCTGTCATATTTGGCATTTGAATGTCTGTAATAATTATATCTGGTGAATGTTCTTGATATAGTTCATAGCCTTGTTTCCCATCTTCTCCAACATAAAGATGAGCAACCTTATCTTTTAAAAAAAAGTTAACCATGCCTCTTGTATTTTCATCATCTTCTAAATATAATATTCTTAAGTTTTTTATATATTGTAAAATAGCTTTATTATCATTTCCACTCATAAACACATCCCCAAAACATTTTAGTCACTTTGACTTCATAGTATAAATCTTTCTCAATTTGTATTTGCTTAAATTACCTAAAATTAGCCAATTTAAGTGGTTATTTTATATTTCATACCATTTTAGATTTAGATTTTTATGTTCTCCATGATAATAAACGGCGTTCTATTATTCCACTTATCCAGTTAATCATAACACCAATAAAAGAAAGTATTGTAACACCTGCAAAAAGTCTTTCTAAATCATATAAAGAACCAGCTTCCAATACATAAGCACCAATTCCATAAGAGGCTCCTAACATTTCAGCTGCAACCAAAAGGATAAGCCCAATTGCAAAAGAAATTCTTAACCCTGAGATAATGCCAGGAAGAGCACCAGGAAGTACAATTTTTCTCACAATTGAAAACCATGAAAGTCCAAAACTTTGACCCATACGGATTAAGTTTCTATCTACATTATCAACAGAAGCATAAGTAGCAATAACCGTTGGAGTGAACGTACCAAAAGCAATTAGTGCATACTTAGATCCCTCATCAATCCCAAACCAAATAACAAACAAAGGAAGGAGTGCTATTTTAGGAACAGGAAAAAGTGCTGCAACAACAGGAAGTAATCCTGCTCGTACATAACTAAATAAAGCAATCATCACACCAACCGCAACCCCAAAAGAAATACCAAAAAAAGAACCAACCAACAATCGGGATAAAGAAGGAGTGAGATGTTTGAAAAGTAAACCCGTATCATATAATTCAACAAAAGCTTCAAATACACCTGAAGGCCTAGGCAGTGTAAGATTAGAAATAAATTCTGTTCTAGTTCCCCACTCTAGTGCTGCTATTAAAAGTACAAATACAATAGGTGCTATATAAGAAATTGGCACATACTTAAAACCTCCACCTCTAAACACTATCTCTTTTTTTTCAGCCATTAACAACTTCCTTATCTGCTTGCAATGCTTCTTCTTTCATAAGATTCCACAAATAGTTTTGTTTTTCTTGAAGCTCAAGAGGATGTTCTTTTCTTTTACTTAAAGGAATATCTATCGTTATTACTTCTTGAATCACACTAGGCCTTCTTCCAAGAACGATTACTTTATGTCCAAGTCTTACTGCTTCAGAGAGGTTATGCGTTACATAACAAGCTGTAAATTTTTCTTTTTCCCATAAAGAAACTAAATCATCCATTAAGAATTCTCTTGTTTGACTATCAAGTGCAGATAAAGGCTCATCCATTAACATAACAGCAGGACGAACACTTAGAGCTCTTGCAATTGCAACTCTTTGTTTCATTCCTCCACTCAAGTTTTTAGGTAATACATCTTTAAAGTCACTCAATTTTGTACGTTCAAGTACATTGTCTACAATTTCTTTAATTTGTTTCTTGTTAAGTTTATGGTCTTCTAAAACCAAAGATATATTATCGTAAACATTTCGCCAAGGAAGAAGTGCAAAGTCTTGAAAGATGTATGTGAGTGGATTAAGACTATTTGATGGGGCTTCCCCTATTTGAAATATTTTACCAACAGAAGGTTTTTCTAACCCTCCTATTAGTCTAAGTAATGTAGATTTTCCACAGCCTGAAGGGCCAACAATACAAACTATTTCATTTTTTTCTATTTCAATATTGATATTCTTCAATATCTCAGTATTGCCATAACTATGTGAAACATTATCAACATGTAAATTCATAAAATACCTAATGATTAATAAGTATCAACGTAACTTGCATCAACAAGCATATCAATTGTAATATGTTTTTTTACTAATTTTTCTGATTTAAACCAATTTAGCTGGTCTTTAATACTTGTGATATTCAGTTTTGCATTTTTGTTTATTCTCATAGCGCCATTTCTAATTGAAGGTGCTGCTTTTGCGTAAGGTTTACTTGCATATACATATTTGTGTATTAGTTTAACCATTTTTTCTGATGTTTCTTTATTTGTAGTTTTATCAACTAAAGCTGAATTAAAGTCATCTGTACCTCTTGAAAATGCTTTAAGAAAAGACTTTACAAGTTTAGAATTATTTTTTGCGTGTTTAGACGATGTAAAAATTGTCGTAACTTGATAATTTGGAATATAATCTGATACTTTTCCAATTATTGATATTTTTGGGTTTTTTGCAAGTCCTTTGGCAATATGAGGAACGATACTCCAAGCATCAATTTGTTCAGTTTTTAAAGCACCAATAATTGCCCCTACTTTTTGAAGAGGTTTAAACTTTATTTTTGAAGCATCAAAACCTTCCTTTTGTGCAATTTTATGTGCCATATAATGAAAAGAAGAACCCGTTTGTGTTATACCAAAAGAGTGCCCTTCTAAATCAGCAGGAGTTTTAAGACCAGCATCTATAGCTTTTTTTGAAGCCAAAATCATTTGACCATCAATTCCTTTTTCTTCATGTAAAGCTCCACCAATTACCTTAATCACGCCTTTTCCAGCAAGGTTAATAAGTCCACCTGAAACAGCTGTTACTCCAAAATCAACATCACCAGAGGCAATTGCAACAGCCATAGGTTGTGCAGATTTAAAAAACTTGAATTCTACTTCAAGACCTGCATCTTTGAAATACCCTTTTTCAAAAGCTACAAAACTTGGAGCATGTGAAGTAAATCGAAGAGCCCCTACTCTAATTTTTTCAACTGCACTTGCAGTACTTGCAAATAATGTAAGTAAGATCCCTACACTTAAAAAAGACTTTGACACTAATTTTGTAAACATTTTAAAACTCCTAATTTATATTTTAATTATTACTTTAACCAAAACCAACTAAAACTTACCAAATTATAACTTACAATATTACAAAAATGTGACAATAATTAGATGAACTTCATATGATTGAATTAACTTATATGTTGATAATTTGCTTCTTTTGTAGGAATATTTTGTAAAGTGTTTTTTCTTGATGTGTTCACATTATCTACTAAAAATCCAGCAAACCCCAGATATAAGATAATTACAATAAATAATAATATATATAAATGTCTTTTCATTCTCTCTCTCCTTCTTGTAATTAATTAATACTAGATGTTTTATTGATACATTTATGAGGGTATACATATTTCATAGCTTAAACAGAATTACTATTGAAAATACGTGTCTCACAACTTATTGAAGAGGGTAACGTTTCTTCTTCATTTTTCACAAAGTAAAGCGGGTAAGAATCCCTGAAAGATGCTGCCACTACACTATTTACTCTTGTATAACAAATATTATTATGATTATCATATATCTTTGCATAACTTTTATTTTTAAAGTAAACCAGATTAAGTTTATTTTTATACATTTCTTTAAATGATATTTGAGGCACTGCATCAGCCAAACCATTTTTACTTTTTTGTACATTTGAATAACTGTATACTTTCATACCATCGTGTTTTTCTCCGCTATAATACTCCTGTTCTTTTTCACCAACACAGGTACTAATTGTGCAATCAGAAAATAATAAATAGTATAATCTCCCATCTTTTATATTCTCGAATACATCCCTTCCTAGTGCATTTGAAGATAATTGTATTGTCTCATCAAGCGATACCCAAACATTATTTTTTTTCTGAAAAAGAACGCTATTCTTTTGATCATAGACATATCCACCATCAAATCTATCAATCTCATCAAAATTCAATACAACATCATCATAGCCATTAGCAAGATAGGCCCATTTTGAAATATATGAAATGGTTACTTTTTTTAAGCTATAGTAGGATGATGCATTATTTAGAATATATGCATAATTTATATTATCCCTGTTTAAGTTTTGAATATTTTTTAAATTTTCGGCGATAACATACGTATTTGAGCTGTCTTTCCAATATCTATCTTTTTTAATAAATAACATAGAACCTACATGTGGTATTTCAATATTTACAGTACTTCCAGTTTGAGCACTAAAGTTTCGTGACAGATCTAAAATAGTGTATCTACCTTTATACGTTCCGCCTAACTCCCATCTTTTTGATTTTGAACATGTATAAGGTATTGATTTATTATTGGATAAATGAACCAATCCAAGGTCAGTATAAAAACACGCTACTTTAGATAACCTTTCAAAAGAATTTGCATTAACAACTCCAAAGCCATCTAAAGAACTTACATTTTCTACTTCACGCCAATGGTCATTATTTATAGAAAAAAGAAAATTCTCATTTTCATTATGCTTGTTACCAAATGTCCTAATATTTTTTTCAATTACATTTTGTGTATTAATTTTATTTGCATATATAAAAGGTAATATTTCATTTTTATTTTCCATTTGATAACTAGATTCTAGATTATGATCCTTTTTTTTAAAATCATAACTGTATATGAAATCACTTGTTATAGTAAGTAGCGCTACAAAAACTACTATTATAATTTTATTTGGATATCTTATCATTTTCTACCTACCACTGTTTATTTGTATAGTGGTATTATTTCTCAATATGGTATTTGAAAAGTATCATTTATATCATTTATAAAATTATATAAATGATGCTTTAATTTTATAATAAGATTTAGGTGATGTTAAATTAGCGGAGATAATAAGATGAAAAAAGTACCAAAAGATAATAGTTTCAATAAATTTTGTAACTATTATCTCGAAATATTTGGCTTGTATTAAAATGGATACATAATTATAACTATAGCTATTAGGCCCATCAAAATTCTTTTCATATATGATACATTATCATTAACCAATGCATTTGAAAGAAGTGCTAAACCTAGAGCAATTTTAATAAAAGAGGCAACCGCCAAAACAAAATGCGTATCTGGGTAAATAAGGTACTTATTGACAATAAAAGCAATAGGAACTATATACAAACCAATTCCTAATCTCATGGCTTTTGAAACTACTTTTAACCAGTGGGTTTCAGCCATTCCAGCAGCTATAAAAACTGCACCACAAACGGGTGGTGTAATAGTTGAAAGCAGTGCAAACCAAAAAATAAACAGATGAGACTGAAGGGCTGAGAGACCATACTCTTGTAAAATTGGGCCAGCTACTGAAACACATATAATATAAGCAGCAGTTGTGGGAACTTCCATCCCTAAAATCAAACAAGCAATGGCTGTTAAAAATAATGCGATCCAAAGCTCACCACCTGAGAGGAACAAAATAGCAGAAGTGACTTTAACACCAACTCCTGTGATATTTAAGACTCCAATAATAATCCCTGCACAAATGATGACAGATGCAATAGTTGCAATTTGTCTTGAAGCAGTAATACTTCCATCTAAAAATTTTACAATAAAACTTTTAAATGAAATATTCCAATTTTTATCTACAAGAAGTAAAAAAATAGACGCAAAAATGGCGAGTGCTGCTGAAAATTGTGGTGTTTTTCCCACAACTAAAAGTGCATACAACAAAGTACCAAAAGGTATTAAGAAAAAGGGACAAAGTTGTAAAACAATTTGAGTTCTTGGTATTTCACTTTTATCCATAGCAACCAGTTTATATTTTTTTGCAAATACATCTATCCCAATCCAGACTGTAAAAAAGAAAAGAATTGCAGGAAAAATAGCGGCGCTCATAATTGCTGAATACTTTACACCCAATAACTCTGCCATAATAAAAGCACCCGCACCCATTAAAGGAGGCATGATTTGTCCACCAGTTGAGGCTACAGCTTCAACAGCAGCTGCTAGACTTGCAGGATATTTTAATCTTTTCATTGTAGGAATAGTAAAAGCTCCTGTAGAAGCCACATTTGCAGATGCAGAACCCGAAATGGAACCAAAAAAGGCAGATGCTAAAACAGATACTTTAGCAGCTCCTCCTCTTAATCTTCCAGCAAGTTTAGTGGACATAGACATAAATGCATTTCCACCCTCCCCTACACCAACGTAGGCTCCAAGTATAACAAACACAGCAACCACATTCACAGATATTCCAGTTAATGTTCCAAATATTCCACCTTCTGCTATAACCAATGTTCCTAAAAAACTATCCATTGGGATTTCTTGATGACCAAAATCACCAGGGATATAATGGCCCCATAATCCATAAGCTAAAGCAATAACGGCGGTTAAAGGAAGTGCGAGTTTTATTGCACGTCTAGCCATTTCAAGCACACTTAACAACAAAGAAATAGCAACAAAATACTGAAGATTTCCCTCTAATGAGCCATATTGGTCTTCTAAGTCAATATGATTTGCTATGATAAAATAAGTAGAGAACATGGCACATAAGAGCAAAATATATCCCATATATTGTGTTATTTTTGAGATATTTTTATCATGTGAGAGTAAAAAAACCCATGGAAGAACTAAAGTTAAGTGAATCGGTCTACTTATTAGATTGGGCATAAGCCCCGTAAAAATTAAATAAATATGAAAACCAACAGTTAGTAATGCAAGAGCTGCTACTACCAAATATTTTTTTGATAGTAGCTCGTTTTTTATGTCATTCATTTAGGAAAACTATTTTAGTTTTGAAGGAACGGATACACTAATTTCATTGTAGTACTTTAATGCTCCTTTATGAAGTTTAGCATTAAACATTGACAAGTTTTGTGGAGTAATTGCTTTCCACCATACACTTTGTTTTTCTAAGTTTTGCTTAGATTCCCAAAATGCTTTTGTAAATTTGTAGGCAGTCGCTTCACTCATATTTGTAGTCGTATATACTCCAACGGGTAAAGTAGTTGTCACTGTATCTTCATTTATACCTGAGTATGTTCCAGCAGGGATAATAAGTTTATCTCTTTTTGTTTTGGCAATTTGTGCGTCATTCATACTTAAAATCTTGATTTTAGTACTAGCTGCTGCTTCAATTACATTAGGGGCAGGATAAGATCCAGCTGTTGCGAAACCATCAATTTGTCCATTTTTAAGAGCAGCAACTGCACCTGAAAGCTCAGCACCTACAAGTTTAACTTCGCCTTTTAAACCAAATAAGTTTACGTACTTCTTAGCTTCTCTAGCTCCAAAACTTCCTTTTCCAATTAAAAGGGACTTTCCTTTTAATTCAGAGAAAGTATTAATTCCTGAATCTGCGTTTACAACTATATGCATTGTTAAGTAAGGAATTGGAAAAAGGGATCTGATACTTGAATAATCTTCTGCATTGTCTTTTTTAAACATAGCTTTTTGACCTTGTGCTAGTTTAATCAGTACAGGAGGAGTTGTAAAAGCATAGTTTCCTTTTCTCTTTCTTACTTCTTTCACATTTTGAACAGAACCTTGACTCTCTTCAATCGTTATTTTTAAATCTTTATTAGTGTTTTTACTAATATTTTCACCAACTTGTACCGCCATTTGATAATATGAAGATGTAGATTTTGCCGATTTGTAAGTAATTCTTGTATCATCACTAGCACTTAAATTTAAAGCCAAAGAACATAAAGCCATCACAGGTAAAACATTTAATAATTTCATAATTTCTCTCCTAGAATTTTATTCTAAAAATTATAGCAGTATGTAACTAATAAGTTCTATTGTAAAGTTACAAAAATGTTTCAAAATAGTTTTGCTATTTTCAAATTAAAAGCAATTCTTTAAATAATAAAGTATAAAATATCAATTGACAGTTTATTTTATTAAGCAAAGAAATTGTAACAACTTTAAAGAGGAGTAATATCAATATGGAAATAATTAAAAGTAATAGTTTTAAACCAAAAAATGCATGGGATTCAAAACAAATAGCTAATATGAACGGCATTACTACAAAATTGCATTGGACAAATAAACCTTATAAATGGCACATCAATGATGGAGAAGAAGTATTTGTTGTTATAGATGGGCAAGTTAAAATGTTTTATAAAGAAGAGGGAAAAGAAAAATCATCAATATTAAATACAGGTGATATCTTTTATGCTTCCATTGGAACTGAACACTATGCTCATCCAATAGGTGAAGCCAGAATATTAGTCATTGAAAAAGAAGGAAGTATATAACAAAGGAAAAGTTCAAATTTAGAGTTTGAAATGATGCACAGGATAGAGTTAACCTTCACCTATCAGGCCAAAATAAGAATCCTTAGAGATATCACACTCTGTCACTTATATATGTAAAATCCATTTATGGGCTATTTTAGTTCATTGTAAAATTTGACCGTTATATCCTATAAAGTCATTTTATATAAAATTATCTCTTTTTATAATGGAAAGGTTTTTCTAAATAGTGTTTATCTGAATTTGGTTTTTAATACCAAATTATTGCATGATTATTATTATAACTATTCTTTTGATTGGTACCAAATACTTGAAAATATGTCAATAGCAGATTCAATTTCTGTTTCATTAGATAAACCAAAACCCATACGTATAGCATCCCAATCTCCACCACAGACACTCTTCGCAAAGTATATTTTTATTCTCTCTTTCTTGGCTAAGTCTTTTAGTTTTTCTATATTTATATTAATTGTTGGATTAATAAGAATAGATAAACCCGCTCCTTGAGTTTCAATTTTCATAGTATTCCCTAGTTTTTTAACTAACAAGGATTTCATTAGATTATGTTTTTTTCTATTCATTGTTCTCATTTTTCTCAAGTGTTTATCCCAATGTCCTTCACTCATAAACATTTCCATAGTTTTTTGCATCATTAAAGGTACACTAGCAAATACTTTTCCATAGTAACTGCCGTATAAATCAAGTAAATTTTCAGGCAAAACCATGTAACTAATTCTTAAGGGAGCAGATAATGACTTAGAAAAAGTACCCATATAAATAACCCTACCAAACTCATCTAGGCCTTGTAGTGAAGGTATTGGTCTATTGACGTAAGAGAGTTCACTATCATAATCATCTTCTATTATAAGACCATCATATTTTTCTGCCCACTGCAATAGTTTATGTCGATTAGATACAGGCATTGTTACTCCAGTAGGATATTGATGCGATGGTGTTACATACACTAATCTTGATTTTTCTTTTTCTAATGCATCTATTTTAATCCCATTTTTATCTATTGGTATTTTCTTTATTTCATACCCATAAGATTTAAATACATTCGCAGCTGTGTCATAACCTGGATTTTCAATCGCTAATGTATCATATTTTTTGTGTATAATTTTTGCTAATACATCCATTGAATTTATAAATCCACATCCTACAATCACTTGATGTGCATGGCAGTTAACACCTCTTGATTTGCTGATATATTTCGCTACTTCAATACGTAAACCCTCTTCACCTTGTCCATTTGGATATGTACCAAAATCAATACTTTCATCAATATACTTGTTAAATAAACGTTTCCATACTTTAATAGGAAAAGCATCTTTAGACAGTCGTGTAGGATCAAAATCATACAGCCACTCTTCCTTTTTTTCTTCTTGAGTATCAAGATTTGTTTTGGCTTTAAAAGTTGAAGTATTTATGTCTTCCACTATATAGCCTTTTTTAGGGTAACTTTCGGCAAAACCTTCAACTACAAGTTGAGAATATGCTGATTCAACAGTCGTTCTACTTAAGTTATAAAGCGATGCCACTTTTCTAATTGATGGTAATTTATCTCCTACTTTATAGTTATTTATAATATCTATTTTTACTTGTTCATAAAGTTGTATATGCAATGGAGTTTTAATTTTTTGATTTATTATATACATATCTGTCCTTATTAATTTACATAATTTGGCTATTGAAAGAAGGCCAGTTTAACAGTATGATACCAGAACTTAAATTAATTTAATAACAAACAGCAAAAAGGATATAAAATGAAAATCAAATTATTACAAGTCGTATTGATGTTTTTTGTACTTAATTCTATTGAGGCAAACCAAAAATTAAACATAGATTCAAAACAAATAAAAGAGATTATGAAAACTAATACTTTACATATAATCGGTATTGATGAAAAGTGTAAATGGGATAAAAATAATGTAATAGTAAAAAACTTCCAAAGTATCGGTAAAGGGTTCCTTGAATTAAAATCTCCCAAATTAGATTTTAATACTTATAAAAAAAATACAGTTTTTATAGTTTTTTCTAAAAAGAGTACAATATCAATTAAGTTTGTCGAAAAACTAAAGTCTTTGGGTTTTAAAAATGTTAAATATTTTAAAGATGGAAATAGTAGTTGGGATGAAGTTATATTAGGTTTTAGAGGAATTAAACTTTTTTCTATATTTACTAGCTGATTATAAACTAGTTTTTGAAGTAAAATTAGATATGAAGGAATAAAAATATTTATAAATAAGTAAATTTCCTTAAAAAAACTAGGGGTTATGACTTAAAATTGTAGCCTTATTTTATATTTATTGATGTTAATGAACATAACAATCATAGTGTATTTATCACCTAAAAGTCATAAGATGCACATCATGATATTCTGAAAATTTTGAATTGTTATTTTGTAGGTAAATAAAGCCTTTGAATAAATAGTTTGTAGTCGTATCTCTGTAAGAGCAACGTATAATTGTCAGAACACTTTATTAGAATTAATGCATAACTTATGCTGATAAAGAAGGTAAATTTGTATTAATTGGATTTAAATATTTGGGAAAGTATAAAAAAAGTATTATATGGCGCGGTTGACGAGACTCGAACTCGCGACCTCCTGCGTGACAGGCAGGCATTCTAACCAACTAAACTACAACCGCACATATAATGGAGCTGATGAAGGGAGTCGAACCCCCGACCTGCTGATTACAAATCAGCTGCTCTAGCCATCTGAGCTACATCAGCATAAAAAAAGGTAAGACTTAAAAATTCTAGTGAAGTTTTAAATCTTACCTGTAAAAGTGGAGCGGGAAACGAGACTCGAACTCGCGACAATCTGCTTGGAAGGCAGAGGCTCTAGCCAACTGAGCTATTCCCGCACTACTATATGATAATTAATTTGAAAAATTTAAAAGTCTTATCAACTCTTCTAAACTTTATATGGAGCGGGAAACGAGACTCGAACTCGCGACAATCTGCTTGGAAGGCAGAGGCTCTAGCCAACTGAGCTATTCCCGCACAAAACATACTTTCAAAATCAATAAAGTCAAATACCCAAAGGGTATTTCAACTGGTGGGTCTAGAAGGACTCGAACCTTCGACCACTCGGTTATGAGCCGAGTGCTCTAACCAGCTGAGCTATAGACCCGTTTTATTAATTTTCAAAATTTTAGTGGCGGACAGGGAGGGATTCGAACCCTCGGTACCGTTACCAGTACGCATCCTTAGCAGGGATGTGGTTTCAGCCAGCTCACCCACCTGTCCTCTTGTGTTTTGAGGTTGTAATTTTAGTTAAAAGAAGTTAAAAAGAAGCTTAATATTTCAAAGAATTTTAGAGTTTCTCTAAAATTCTTTTTACCACTGTTGCTGGTTCACTTGATTGGTAAATTGGACGACCCACAACTATGAAATCTGACAACTCATTTTTTGCCATATTTATATCTGCAACTCGTTTTTGATCCCCTGCACTTTCTCCAAAGGGTCTAATACCAGGAGTTAATGTAATGAAATCTTTTGAAGTATTGTTTTTGATGTCCATACTCTCAAATACAGAGCATACAACACCATTGATTCCAGACTCATGCGTATCTTTAGCAAACTGTGTAGCTTTAGTGGCTATGTCTTGATTGTAGACTGCTTGAAAGTTCTCTTCATCAAAACTTGTAAGTGCAGTTACTGCTAACACGATAGGAGGCTTATCAAACTTTTCAAGCCTTTTCATAACCGTTGTCATTGCTACTTTTCCTGCACTTGCATGAACATTAAACATATCTACACCAAATTTTGCTACTTCCTCAGCTGCATCAGCCATTGTATTTGGGATATCGTGTAGTTTTAAATCTAAAAATATTTTAAAATTTGGATTAATTTGTTTTAATTGTTCTAAAAAATCTTTTCCATCACGTACAAATGCACGTAAACCAACTTTTAACCAAACATCATAATCTTTAATTTCTTGAACTAATGCTAAGTTTTCTTTTGCTGTTGGTAAATCAAGTGCAACACATAATTTCATAAAATATTAACCTTTACTAATTTTATCTAATACACCATTTACAAATCTAGGTGCACTATCACTTGCTAATCTTTTTGATAATTCAATAGCTTCGTTAATAACAATTGGTTTGTCTAAACTTTCAAATAAAATCTCATAAACAGCCAGTCTAAGAATTGACTTTTCAACAGAACCCATGTCATTAATTCCACGTTTTGCAAGATTCTCGCTAATGTTTTTATCTATTTCTTCAAGATTGTTAACTACACCATTAAATAAGTTTAGTGCAAAATCTTTTTGTTTATTTCTGATTTTTTTATCTTCTAAGATATCATCAACAAATTTAACTATACCGTCATTTCCTAAATCAAAAGCGTACAATAAACCAATGACAGATTCACGAGCTTGTGTTCTAGTAGCCACTATGCCATCTCACTATATAAGTCAAGCATTTCAATAATTGTAACCATAGCTTCAGCACCTTTATTTCCAGCTTTTGAACCAGCTCTCTCAATTGCTTGTTCAATTGTATCTGTAGTTAGAACACCGTTTGCAACAGGTTTTCCATACTTAAGGCCAACAGTTGCAATTCCTTTTGTAGCTTCAGCAGAAATATAGTCAAAATGAGGAGTAGAACCACGAATAACCGCACCTACACAACAAATTGCATCATATTTACCTGATGACAATGCTTTTTCAAGAGCAAATGGTATTTCAAACGCACCTGGTACTAATATTAGCTCCAACTTATCTTCGTTTCCACCATGTCTAATAAATGCATCTTTTGCACCTTCAACTAATCTATCTGTTATAATGTGGTTAAATCTTCCATTGATAATAGCAACTTTTTCATCACCATTTAATCTTAGCTTACCTTCAATTATTTTCATTCTTTACTCCGTAAAAAAGTGAACAGCGAAAAGGAAATATATTCTTTTCCTTTTCAAAATCACTATTGTATTTTATTTATATTTTGCGATTATACTCAAATAATCATTAAAATGCATGAATAGCATTTAACACTTTTATATTCTAATAAAATTTTATTTATTCAATACATTTTGAATAGCAATAATATCTTCTATTGTTTTATATAAATCCTCGATTTTTAACATATTTGGACCATCACTTAATGCAACACTTGGATCAACATGAGTTTCAAAGAAAAATCCATCCACACCAACACTAGCAGCTGCTCTTGCCATTGGAGGAACGTAGGCAGAATTTCCACCTGTGGTTCCACCTGTACTTGGAATTTGAACACTGTGTGTTGCATCAAAAATCACAGGAGCATATTCTCTCATCATAATTAAGTTTCTCATATCAACAACTAATGCCCCATATCCAAATGTATTTCCTCTTTCACATAACCATACATCATTTTTAAGACTGGTTTCATAGTTTAGTTCATTCACACCTTTTGTTTGCAAAATCTTTTCAATAGGATGTTTCATAGCATCTGCTGCTAAGAACTGTCCCTTTTTGACATTTATTTTTGCTCCTGATTTAGCAGCGGCTACTAGTAAATCAGTTTGTCTACATAAAAATGCAGGGATTTGTAGAACATCTACAACTTCAGCAGCAGGTGCAGCTTGATATGATTCATGAATATCTGTAACTAGTTTATATCCAAACTGTTTTTTTACTTCTTCAAATATTTTTAGTCCTTCCTCTAAACCAGGACCTCTAAAACTACTCAAACTTGTTCTATTTGCTTTGTCAAAACTTGCTTTAAAATAAAATTCAACTCTTTTATCTTCACTAAGGGGTTGCAGTTTTTCCGCAATTCTCATTATCGTGTCTCTGTCTTCTATTACACATGGTCCTGTTAATATTTTCATTTATCTAAATCCTCTAAATAATTTTTTTTCTTCACCTGTTAGTGCATATCTAAATTCATACACATTTTGAGCAATATACTCCATATCATCTTTTGCATTTTGATCACATGCAAAAAGTATTCTATCTTCTGGTTCCAGTTTTATGTTCCATTCTGGCAAGGTAAACTTATCCCCATTTCGAACCAACAACAGTGGTATCACATTATTTTGTCTTTTTCTGTTGTATAGTGATGTCATAAATATCTCTAAGGATACCTCTATTTTGTTGAATAACGCTTTATATACCTGAGGCGCATCATTTTTATTTATTTCAAGCTCAAATACTATTGGGTCTTCATCAATAGTTACCATTAATTTTCGTATTAACTTTTGAGCCCAAATTTCATGTTGATCTACAAAGGAACTTATAAAAATATCTGATAAAGGGTTCAAAAGAGCATTAATCGTTTTGTTAAACATTATTTTTGAAGGAATAAACAAATAATCAATATTAGCATTTGAAAATATAGAAAAGTCATCAGCACTTTCTTCTCTTGCCATTGTAATAATTTCAGGGTTAAGCTTTTTAGCTGTTGCTATAATTGATAGATTTACTGTGTTGTTATTTGTAAAAGCTAAAATTGCTTTGGTATTTCTAATATCTGCTAGTATTTGTACTTTTTTATCATCTGCATTTGCAAAAGTGATGATATTTTTTTCATCTTGACTTAAATGTCTACTTTTATTTTCATCTATTTCTATAAAATGTAACTCAACATCTTCATGTTTCAAAACTTTGTAAATATGTTTTCCAAGTCTTCCATATCCACAAATTAAATATTTTCCTTTGGGAATGCCAGGGACTCTAGTATCGAGTTTGTCTATTTTATAAAGCCACTTCTCTAGCTTTAGTAAATGAGGAGCATTTAGAGCCATTTTTAACTCTTTAGCAATAATCTCAAATATATTAACAATAATATCCACATCAATGTCTTGAAGGTTTTCTGTGTGATTTGAAGAAGAGGATTTGACAGCAAGTGAAACATTTTTATTAATCAGTTTAGTCTTCACTGCAACCGTTAAATTAAGCTCATCATCATCAAACAATGACACAACTGCCTTACAGTTAGTATTTTTAAGACCTGCTCCATACAGCGAGTTTTGATCTTTTGCATCAGCTACCAAGATAGGAACTGTTGGGGTATAGTTTTCAAGAATTAAATTATTTGCTTTATTTTCATCTAGTTCAATAACAACAGTTCTAATATCTGATTCAATCGCTTTTTTTATAATTTCACTAGTAACGTAATTAAAACCTAAAATTATTATGAACTTTCGTTTAATACCACGTACTTGCCATCTAAAGTTTAGTCGATCAACTTCTTCTATTAACATCTTATTTTGAAGTAAAGTTACAAAGGCTCCTACACCATAAAACCAACCAATTACAGTAAAATATATACAAAATGTTACCCATATTTTTTGAGAATAAGTAAACTCATAAGGAGTTTCCCCAAATCCAATTGTTGATGCGGTGTATGTAATAAAATAAAAGGCATCAAAAATTGACATTTTATAAGGATTGCCATCATTATCTACTCCATCAATGAGCAGTAGCCCAATAATAGATATTGTATAGGTAACTATAATTACAATTGCAGGCGTCCGCATTTTATGCAGAACAATCCATAAAGAGCTATTTTTCACTTACGGCCTTTAATACTTTATCTTTTTGACCTAACTGTTTCTCCAACATATAATGCTACAGAAGTAATATTTGCCAATAGGGCTCCACCTGATAATGAAATAATAATACTCGCAATTTCAACATCAATTGTATATGCGTATTCCCATACGGTCCAAATAAGTGCAGCTGAAATAAGTTGTATATCTGCTACTAAACTTGTTGCTAGTAAAACAGAACCAATTTGTGTTTTATCACCCAATTTTAGTGTCGTTGCAATTACATTTATAATAATTGCTGCAAACAGCTCATATTTACTGTGAGTTTCTAGAGAATCCATCTCTCCATAGAAAAAGCCAAAGTTAATTGTCATGGCTAATATAATAAAAAATCCTGCTATTACTTTATCTAAATTCATCTGCATCCTCCGGGTCTTTACCTAAATCAAGAATTCTTCCAAAGACATCATCAATATTATCATGTACTTTTGAGTTTCTATCTAAGAACATAATTTTATGTTTTGTTAACTCATTTATATTTTTTAAGCCCATAATTGCCAAAAGTCCTTTAATACTTTTTAAGAGGTTTTTATGATAGTCTCTTACATAATTTGCATGTTTATATACAAAGTATTTTCTTCTTTTAGATTTATCTTGAGTAGCTAGTCCTACTGGACAATGTCTGCCAGTTGATCCTGAACAATAACGTGCTCTAATACATCCAGCACTCATCATAAACCCACGGGCAATTTGTACAAAATCAGCCCCTAAAGCCATGATAATAGCAATATCATCAGGAGTAAGTAGTTTTCCACTTGCCACTAATTTTACTTTATCACGAACTCCATGATTTTCTAATACTTGATTTACTAAATAAATTGAATCTCTTGCATTCAGACCAATTCTCTCCATCATCTCAATAGGAGCAGTAGCACTTCCACCACTTCCTCCATCAATACTAAAGAAATCAGGATAGGCATCATTTCCTTCTTTAACTCTTTTTTGGAGTTCTTTTGCATAAGGTATAATATTGTCATAATCAGAAATTACAATTTTAATTCCAACGGGTTTACGAGAGAGCTTTTGTAATTCTCCTACAAAGTCAAACAACTCTTGAACTGAATTTCCATATGGAAATCTGTTTGGTGAAAATAAATCATGATAAGGTTTTACCCCTCTATAATATGCAATTGCTTCAGTAACTTTTTCAGCAATTAACTTT
>Ga0105351_1000435_pt1 | contig 19843 bp, 10 predicted proteins | sample EN4Hudsemesocosm_FD_83662 | JGI IMG/M metagenome (GOLD analysis project Ga0105351, IMG submission 83662) | Methane-oxidizing microbial communities from mesocosms in the Hudson Canyon - EN4B Hudson Canyon | ecosystem: Environmental > Aquatic > Marine > Cold seeps | place: Hudson Canyon... | reverse complement strand
CTTTGATATTGGCCACTAGCCTTCAGCAGTTTTAATCCCTGTTTAAATTTTTTGGCAGCGTCTTTTCCCTGTTTATGCAGCATATTAAAAACAATCCCCATTGGCATTGTCCCTGACTCTGCTTGCATTTTAACGAATAACTGTTTTTCATCTGGAAATGATCTCTCAAGAAGTGCATTTAGCGTTAATTCAGGCTCACTAATAAAATCAATTTCCTGTGTGCGTAACTTTCCAATTAAAGCCTGTAAGCGACTATATTTAACCTGAATACCTGCCTTTTTATAGGCCGTTACATCATCCCCTTTATTAGCACCATAGGTTTTAGCTTTGAAAGCTGATAATTTTCCATTCCATTCCAAACCGTCTTTAAAAGCGGGTTGATAATAAAAGAAATATTCTTTAACCGATAGAACAGTAATAAACACACTGTTTTTTTGCTGTTTGCTGCTCAAGTTAAAATCATGCCCTATCATTGCTAGCGCAGTTTCCTGATTATAATAATACTTAAGCATATTTTGAGAGGGCAAAATATTAATTTCTGCTGCTATATTTTGTTGCTTTAACACGGTATTGATTAATTCAAATAAAACACCCTGCTCTGTAGCTTGAGCACTAATATAGGGCGGGTACTCAAGGGCGTATAGCTGATTCAGATTGCTTGTAAACATATTAGGCGCAACTCTTGGGCCTGTTGCATGTGCAACAGAAGTGTACAAGAATGCACTCAATAAAAACAAAAATAGACTATTAGTTTGCTGTGAATTTTTCATAATTTCAGTCCTTTAATCTGCAATAGCTGAGGTTGAAAGTGCAGTCACTTTATCCCACAAGCCAAAGTGCGCTCCAAAAGGCGATGTTTGAGATAAAAATATCGTTATAGTCTGTTCTTTAGGGTTAACACTGAAGCGGGTAGAATAATATCCGGCCCATTCGAACACACCCACATCACCACTGTCGACACTATGACTTCTATCCTGTTGAATAGCAAAGCCCAGACCAAACTTCCAGCCTTTACTGTGCAATAACGTCGCGTCATGCTCAGCGATATGATTTGTTGCGGTCATTAATTCAACCGTTTTTCTACTTAATAGCCGTACCCCATCCAGCTCGCCTTGGTTTAAATACATCTGAGCAAACCTGAAATAATCATATGCGGTTGACAATACACTAGCGCCACCCGATAAATACTTGCCCGATGTTTGATAGGCATCATTTGGACATAAAGCTAAATCACCGTCAATTAATGGCTCAGTTACCCGCGTTAATCCTCCTTTCCAATCAGAGTTCCAGTCAGCCGATAATCTAGGAATTTTATGTTCTGGAATATAAAAATGACTGTCTTTCATCTTAAGGGGGTCAAAAATTTGTTGTTGAACAAACTGATCAAATTTCAAGCCTGAAACCACTTCGACTAAATAACCTAACACATCGACAGATAAGCCATATTCCCAGACTTCACCTGGTTGCGCATACAAAGGTAATTTAGCTAAACGCTTGACCATGTCGCCTATAGTTTCATCAGGACGACAAAAACCATCAGTGATGCCCGCTTCTCGATAAAAACTAACAACTTGCTCGCGTTTATCGTTAGGAAACCAGCCTGTAGAAGCTAAATACAGGATACCTGAAGTATGGGTCAACAAATCGTGAATGGTTACTTCACGTTTAACCGCTACTAATTTATAAGGGAATGCACTACCCTTTGGTAACATTTCTATTACCTTTTGATTTGCAAACTCTGGAATATATTTTGAAACTGGGTCGGAGAGTAATAACTTTCCCTGCTCATACAGCAACATAACAGCGGTACTGGTTATTGGCTTAGTCATTGATACTATTCTAAAAATACTATCAGCCTGCATTGGCTTATCAATATCAGCCAGTCCCATAGGGCTCAAATGGGCAATTTTTCCTTTGCGGGCGACTAAAGTCACAGCTCCGGCTATTTTTTTCTCTTTAATATGCTGTTCAATCAAATCATCAAGGCGCTGTAAGCGCTCTGTAGACAAACCAATCTCTTCAGGGCCCACTATCTCAACTGCATGCGTCAGGTAACTAAAACTTAATATTAAAACCGTAAATAGTGTCTTCATAACATTCCCCCATCTGACTGAATTAATCAGCAACAATAGTTTCTTTATATCTTTCACTGATCTTTATAAAAGCATCTAAGTTAGCAAATAAAAGATCAACTAATTGAGGATCAAAATGCTTACCTCGTTGATCTTTTATCAAGGCTAGCACTTGATCTAAAGGCCAGGCTTCTTTATAACAGCGGTCATTACCCAAAGCATCAAACACATCGGCTAATGCCGCAACTCGGCCTGAAAAACTAATTCCTTCGCCTTTTAAGCCTTGTGGATAGCCAGTTCCATCCCATTTTTCATGGTGCTCATAAGCAATGGTCGCCGCCATTTTTAATAAGGGACGATGAGAAACAGACAGCATTTTATGGCCTAACTCACTATGTGATTTCATCACTATCCATTCATCTGCAGTGAGTTTACCTGGTTTATGCAAAATACTATCAGGAATAGCTACTTTTCCAATATCATGCATAGGTGAGGCCTGTTTAATTTGCCAGGCCTCCTCGCTACCCGCCAAATGAGCTAGTAGATAACAATATTCAGCCACTCGTCGAATATGCATGCCTGTTTCATGAGAACGGGTTTCACAAATTTCACCCATGGTAAAAATTATTTCACGCTGAGTTTCAATCACTTCCTGGGTAAGTAGTTCAACTCTTTCAACCCCTTTCGAGACCTTTGTTTCCATCTCATCCTGATAGGCTTTTAGTTGTAAATGAGTTGAAACCCTGGCTTTAACTTCTTCAAACTGAAAAGGTTTATTAATATAATCTATTCCGCCCACCTGAAAAGCTCTGATTTTGTCATTAACATCACTTAAGGCACTAATAAAAAGCACCGGGATATTTTTGGTCTCCGGATTGCTTTTTAGAATTCGACAGACTTCGTAACCATCCATACCAGGCATTTTAATATCCAGTAATATCAAGTCAGGCTTCAAACTTTCTATGGCTTGCAAGGCTAACTTACCATTGGAAGCTGGACGGACTTTATAACCCGCCTCTTTTAAAATACTGGCTAATAATTGTAAATTTTCAACAGTATCATCGACTATTAAAATATTATCAGTCTCTTTCTTTTCATCAATAGAATTCATCAATTTGCCTATCCTTTACAAAAAAGTCACCTGAAATCGATATTATCATGTACATTTAATATCATCTATATTTGCATTTTATATCATCAGTAAGTATAGACTACAGATAATAATTCAATCGCCTTAAGTTTGATTAATTATTGCGATGATTTATCTTTCTAGCAGCATGCCGGTCATACCTGATTGTGAGTATAATAAAATACTTCAGTACCCAGGAGCTCCTCCAATATGAACAAAAAAATGTCCATAACCACAAAAATACTTATTGCTATGGCGATAGGTCTTGTCACAGGAAGTTTAATCAACGCCTTTGCTCAAGATGTTAATTTCATACAGAGCTATCTGGTTCATGGCTTGTTTCATGTTATTGGTGCGGCCTTTGTTAATTCATTAAAAATGCTGGTCGTCCCATTAGTGACTTTTTCCCTGATTTGCGGTGTATGCGGCATTGGTGATGTTGCTGTATTAGGTCGAGTGGGCTTTAAGGCTTTCGCTTTATACATTTTGACCACGGCCATGGCTATCACTCTGGCCTTAATGGTTGCCATAATTATTGCGCCAGGAGAAAATTTTGCGCAAGCTGCTGGCACAGCCAGCTTTACACCAAAACCAGCCCCCCCTTTAACGGATGTTTTCATTAATATAGTGCCTAGCAACCCTATTAATGCATTCGCCGAAGGCAATATGTTACAAATCATCTTCTTTGTCATACTGTTTGCCATTGCCATGCTTATGACAGGAGATATTGGGCGTCAATTAGCCGAATCAGCAGAAAAACTGAATGAAGTGATGATGAAAGTGGTTACTTTAGTGATGGACTTTGCACCCATCGGTGTGTTCTTTTTGATGGCCAAGACCTTTTCAATTCAGGGTATTGCTCTGATTTTACCGATGATAGGCTATTTTTCGGTGGTCATTCTATGTCTGTTATTGCATGGTTTAGGTACTTTTAGCATATTGCTTGTGGTACTGGCGAAACTAAACCCCTGGATTTTTATTAAAAAAATGCGTCCAGCGCATATTTTTGCTTTTAGTACCGCCAGTTCAAATGCAACTATCCCGGTCACATTACAAGTGGCTGAGCAACGACTAGGAGTTGATAACTCGACGGCTTCCTTTACCGTGCCTTTAGGTGCAACCATTAATATGGATGGCACGGCTATTATGCAAGGGGTGGCAACGGTCTTTATTGCTAATGTTTATGGCATAGATCTGGGCATCAGTGATTATTTAACCGTTGTGGGTATGTCTATACTGGCATCCATTGGTACGGCAGGCGTACCAGGGGTTGGCTTGATTATGCTGGCGATGGTGTTTAATCAGGTTGGATTGCCTGTAGAAGGCATCGGTTTAATTCTTGGTGTTGATAGAATTTTAGATATGGTACGTACAGCAGTCAATATTACAGGTGATGCAACAGTGACCTGTATTGTCGCCAGAAGTGAGAACAATTTAGATGACAAAATTTTTCTTGATCCTGACGCGGGTATTATTACAGATGTCGAATTACCGCATAAAAACAGCTAATCTGCATTTGTAGAGACGTAGCATGCTACGTCTCTACTATTTCCTGATGATTAAAAAAACAGCGGTTACTAATCCTAAAATCGCAACAGTCATATCACTATAAGGAAAGCTGAAATGAAATAAATATAAGCCACTCCTTAATATCAACCAAATAGCCAGTAAAAAAAGCCCTATATCACTGAATTTTCTTTGAATCACATACAATATTAAAACAATACCCGCTGATAAAGCGAGTATGGGCAAAAGCAGTTTTTGATAAGGAAAGTTAAAGCCGGTCAAACTTACAATACTTTGACTGATCAACCACAGCGCCAATAACCCAAGTCCAATACTCTTCACTATACCCCCTAAATATCTTTTAATAAAACCGCTTCAGCAGCCGAACCCTGTTTTAAAAACACCTTATTAATCAACAGCTCAGGCACTTCATTTCTACCACAAGTTTCCAGAGCCTGTATTACAGAAGCATTGCTTAAGCTATTAATATCTCTTGCGGGTTGATAAAGACTGTCTTCATTTTCTAATACATTTAATTCAACAATAAGTTTTGCATCTAATAAAATAACTAAGGTTCTTTGCACAACAGAGACAGGTAAAGCCACTTCTTTGGAAATTTGTTCTGCACTAAGCGCAACATCGCCCTTAATAAATTGTTTTACAATCTGGTGACAAATTTGTAAGGCAATACTCTTTTTTAACGCCATACTAAGATTAGAAAACTTTTCATTATATCGATAGCTATCAAAATTATGTACAAAAAAGGATATTTCACAGCCAACCAAGACAACCAGCCAGGCCATTTGTAGCCAGACTAAAAACAAAGGTAAAGCAGCAAAACTTCCATATATCGCGTTGTAACTGGATGCCCCTATTTGCAGGGTTAAATAAATCCATTGCAAGGTTTGAAATAGAACTGCCGTAACTATGCCTGCAATGACTCCGGCTTTAAGTTGTATTTTTTTATTGGGCATAAACACAAAAATAAAGGTAAATAACAAAGACATAATCACTAAAGGAGAAAAACTCATGGCGTATAACACCATTTTAGTTCCAAATGCTGGTAGCTGAATGACCTCAACCAACCAGGTGATCTTGGTTTTAATAAAAACCGTAATACTGCTTGATGCAATCAACATCACAGGCGCAAGCATCATCAAAGATAAATAATCACTTAGCTTTCTACCTAGCGGCCTATTTTGTTTGATTTTCCAGATATGATTAAAAGACTCTTCTATATTGCCGATGACTTTAATTACTGTCCAAAACAACACAACAATACCAATCCCGGCAACCACGCCCCCCTTAGTACTGGATAGCATATTTTGAGAAAACTCAATTAATTGCAGTATCATGGTGTCTTGTGCAGAGGCTTGGTCTAACAATTGCTGTTCTAATTTTTTTTCAAAGCCAAAACCTTTGGCAACGCCAAAAAGCAAAGCAATGACCGGCACAATTGAAAGTAAAGTATATAATGTTAATGCTGAAGCCCTTAAGGGACACAGGTCTCGCTTGAACCCTTGCAAAGAGAGTAATAATGTTTTTAAGATATTCACGGCCAAAAGTTGAAAAGTAGTTAGCTTTTTCTCAGAAATTGTCCAAATATCTTCTTTTATAAAGTTCGTTATTGTATTGACCATGTTATTATTTATCCATTGATGCTTATAGCAAGATATTAACTTTAAACTTAAAAAAAGCAAGTCAGCTAATCAATAAACCAAACAAAAATATGTTTTTAACCATATTATTAATAATTGCAATTGCGGCTACTTATTTTCTATTCGGATTATTAGGCCTGGAATTAGCCGTGCCCCCAAGTCAGGCAGGGTCAATTTGGCCTCCAGCGGGCATTGCATTAGCCTCGATGCTATTATACGGCCCTCGCATTTGGCCAGGCATTTTTATCGGCAATTTTTGTATTAGCGCCTGGGCTTTTGGTTTTGATATAGAGTCAATGCCTATCTACCTTGCAACAGGCACAGGTGGAACCTTATTTGCGTATATCGGTTCATGTTTAATAAAGAAGCACACCAGTTACCCTAGTGACCTTGTTTTTGATAAAGATATCTGCTTATTTTTATTACTAGGCGGGCCAGTCAGTTGTTTAATACCAGCGACTATCGGCATTTCTGCCATGACTATTGTCGGTATTATCTCACCCTCTGAAATTCTATTAAACTGGCTGTCCTGGTGGGTAGGCGATACTATTGGGGTACTTATCTTTACCCCCATTGTTCTGACTATTTTAACGACTAATAGCTCAATGTGGAAAAGGCGCAGAACTAGCTTAGGACTACCTTTGATAGCCTCCTTCACTTTTATGTTATTTTTCTTCTTTCACGTCCTCGACCTGGAAGCTGAGCGTAATCAACATTTATTTTTTGACAATACCACAAAAGTATCCAATAAATTAAAAACCAGTTTTCAGGAATACAACCGCTTTACTCGCTCTATCCATAATTTTTTCAGCAGTTCAAAGCAAGTTGAAGAATATGAATTCAAAAGATTTACTCAATTATTTTTAGATGACTTTCCAGAAACTAATAGCATTTCTTTTTTGGAATATAATACTCAACCTACAAAACAAAACCCTAAATTTAATCTTAAATTTAATCACAGTAAGAATTCAGGCTATCCAGTAGAAGCCTTTCCTATTTCTCGTTTACAAGCAATACTCAAAAAAAATGATACCCCAATCTCACCTTCACTCTATTTAAGTAAGCAGGGAAAATTAATAAATATTTACCTGCCTATTTTCAAAAACAAACAACAATTACAGGGTATTATTGTTATTTCTTTCTCTTTATCTGAAATAATTAACGACGCTTTAAATCAATCAAAAATAGAAAACCTTGGTTTAACAATCCAGAATATAGCTAGCAATAGCTTTTTATTTAAGACAAAAAACAGTCAAAAACACAAATTAATACGTCAGCAATCTATACAAATTGCAGACCAACATTGGCAACTTACATTTTTCATTGATACGGATCGTTTATATTCTGATGCTCACTGGTCTATGTGGTGGGTCATTATCAGTGGATTATTATTCACCAGTTTGCTCGGTTTCGGCCTACTGCTACTTACTGGGCGTTATCTTCGTACCGAACAGATTGTGAGTAGTCGTACCTCTGAGTTAGTTATTGCAAAAGAAGTGGCAGAAGGGGCTAATTTAGCTAAAAATAATTTTTTATCCAATATTAGCCATGAATTACGTACACCGCTAAATGGCATATTAGGCTTTAGCCAGTTACTTATTAAAAAGACTTATATTTCCGAAGAGGATAAAAAACAAATCAGCATTATCAATCATTGTGGAAAGCATTTGTTAACCATGATTAATGATATTCTGGATATATCTAAAATAGAATCCAAAAAAATCACCTTAAAAGAACAGGCCTTTGATTTTAACTATTTTATAGATGATATAACCTCAATCTTTAAATTAAAAGCAGAGGAAAAAAGTTTAGATTTCCTTATTTCCTGCCCTACTTTTCTACAGCCAGTTATTGGTGATTCAAAACGACTCAATCAAATCATCAGTAACTTACTCACTAATGCTATAAAATTCACCAGAACAGGCAGTGTTCGATTAGACATTTCTTACCATAAAGAAATTTTAAATATTATAGTGACCGATACTGGCTGTGGCATTTCTAAAGATGATCAGGATAAAATTTTCATCCCTTTCACTCAAATAGATAATAAAAGCTTTTCTGAAGAAGGTATAGGTCTTGGCTTAGCCATCTGCAATCAACTGTCACATTTAATGGGCGGTGATATCTCCGTCTACAGTGAGATAGATAAAGGCAGTACTTTTACAGCGTCTATACCGCTGACAACGGCTAGTAATGGGGATACTGTACAAATCAACAGCCCGACTACAGTAGAGAAGATTCAAACCAACAAAATCCATATCCTGATTGCTGACGACAATGAAATAAACCTTATGCTGTTACAATTTATGCTGGATAAATTGGATTATACTTTTGATAGTGCGGCTAATGGTGCTGAAGCACTTAATTTATTGTGTTCAAACACCTATCAATTGGCACTTATTGATTTAAACATGCCCATTTTAAACGGCTTTGAACTGTTACGTTCTATTAGAAATAAAAATATAACAACCCCTGCTATCGCGATTAGTGCCTATGCTGATGCCAGTAAAATTAACGATGCTTTATCCCTGGGCTTTAAAGATTACATAACCAAACCCATTGATGAAATACAATTGGACAAACTGATAAAAAAACATGTTTAAAACACCTCAAAGGCTTAGTTTTCTTTTAATCTTGCTAACAGTCTACTCCCCCTGTTATTCATTTGACTGGACATCAACTAATATCCAGGCCTTATATGGTAGTGACTTTGAGTTTGGTGATCAGGATAGAACCACCTTTACCGTCGAACATGCTAATGGCTGGAAATACGGACAAAATTTTTTCTTTGTTGATGTCACTGATCGTAACGATATAGGGATAGAAGTGTATGCTGAAGTTTATTCTTACCTCAGTTTAAACAAAATAACAGGCTCTAAACTTTCATTAGGCCCTATCAAAGATATTTCTTTACTGGCGGGTATAAACATCAGTAACAAAGCTGAAAATGATCATTTTAAAGCTTACCTAGCTGGATTAAGCCTGGACTTTTCTAATCAATACTTTGATTATTTACAACTGGATGTCACCGCTTATAAATCCGATGATGTTCGACATAAATATGGCCTGCAGATCACCCCAGTCTGGAGTTATCCTTTTGAAATTGCATCTGCAAAATTCAAATTCAGAGGCTTTACTGATTTTCGTACGGGTAATACCAATAACTCGGGCAATTTTCACATACTGGCGCAACCCCAGGTTCTTTTAGATATCGGCGACCTTAGCGGGGTTAAATCAGATACTGTTTTCATTGGTACTGAATTTTCCTACTGGCACAATAAATTTGGCGTAAAAGATGTTGAAGAATCCGTTGTACAAGCCATGATAATAGGGTTCTTTTGATTTAGTTAAGAGCGCTTAGATATTATCCAGATAAAATCCTATTTAATAGGTAAAATACTCCTTTTTTATTTCTACAACTAAATAACCATGCGTACAACTCAATTCCCTCTTAGTACAGTCAAAGAAGTGCCTGCAGATGCTGAAATTGCCAGTCATCAATTAATGATTCGAGCTGGTTTAATTCGTAAGTTAGCTTCTGGTTTATATACCTGGCTACCGTTAGGATTGAGGGTTCTGCGTAAAGTAGAAAAAATCACCCGTGAAGAAATGGAAAAAGCAGGGGCTTTAGAAATTTTAATGCCGACATTACAACCGGCTGAACTCTGGCACGAAACCGGACGTTGGGAACAATATGGTCCTGAACTCGCCCGTTTAAAAGACCGCCATGATCGTGATTTTTGTTTAGGCCCCACACACGAAGAAGTGGTCACAGATTTTGCCAGAAATGAATTAAAAAGTTACAAGCAGTTACCTGTTACCTACTACCAGATTCAAACAAAAATTCGTGATGAAATTCGCCCACGCTTTGGCATTATGCGTTCACGTGAATTTATTATGAAAGATGCTTATTCATTTCATTTAGATCAACAGTCATTACAACAAACTTATGATGTGATGTATCAAACTTATAGCAATATCTTCGATAAGTTTGGACTAAAGTACCGCGCTGTTATAGCTGATTCAGGTTCAATTGGTGGTGCGGTATCTCATGAATTTCATGTATTAGCTGATTCAGGGGAAGATGCTATCGCCTTTTCCACAGACAGCGATTATGCCGCCAATGTTGAAAAAGCTGAAGCGATTATGCCCGCTGGCAAGCGTGCAGAAGCGACAACTGAATTGGAATTAGTTGATACTCCTGATCAACATACGATTGAACAAGTCAGTCAGTTTTTTAATGTTTCAAAGCAACAATGTTTAAAAACATTAGTTGTCAAAGGTGAAAATGACACCTTAGTCGCCCTACTATTACGCGGTGATCATGAATTAAATGAATTAAAAGCGGAAAAAATAGAGGGTGTACTTTCCCCAATTGAATTTGCCAGTGATGAAGAGATTCTATCCAGCTGTCATTGCAAGCCTGGTTCAATCGGTCCAATAGGCCTTGCTTTTAAAGTCATTGTTGACCGCAGTGCAAGCTTATTATCCGACTTTATTTGTGGGGCCAATCAAGATGCTCAGCATTATAAAGGGTCTAACTGGGAGCGTGACCTACCCTTGCCCCAAGTTGAAGACCTTCGTTTAATCGTTGAGGGTGATGCTAGCCCAGATGGCCAGGGTACTATCACCCTAGCCAGGGGGATTGAAGTCGGGCATATTTTTCAATTAGGCGATAAATACAGTGAATCGATGAAAGCCGCCATTATCAATGAAGGTGGCAAAAATCAGATAATGCTAATGGGTTGTTATGGTATTGGTATTTCCAGAATTGTCGCTGCGGCTATCGAACAAAAACACGATGATAAAGGCATTATTTGGCCGACTAATCTTGCACCTTTTCAGGTTGCTTTATGTCCAATGAATATGCACAAATCTGAACGCCTACGAACAGCAGTTGACGAAATGTATCAGAACTTACAGAATGCTGGAATTGAAGTGATACTGGATGACAGAAAAGTGCGCGCTGGCTTTATGTTTTCTGATATGGAACTCATTGGTATTCCACATCGTATTGTAATGGGAGACAGAGGCTTAGACTCTGGTAACGTCGAATATAGAGCAAGAACTGATCAACAAAGTCAGGATATTGCTTTAGATGAAATTGTTGATTTTATTAAATCCAAACTAGCGTAATGTGTTAGCCGTGTAGGGTGGGCAGTGCCCACCCTACTTCAATTTAGCCATTAATTAATAAATGCACGTAAATACTTGCAAAGTAGCCTATTGCTATCACAGGCGTCCATTTTAAATGCGTTACAAAAGTATAATTACCCCTCGCCTGCCCCATTAAAGCAACGCCAGCGGCTGAGCCTACAGATAATAAGCTGCCACCCACACCTGCTGTCAAGGTCACTAACAACCACTGGGTTTCTGACATCTCTGGGTTCATGGTGAGCACAGCAAACATCACTGGAATATTGTCAATTAAGGCAGAGATAATGCCTACCAGAATATTTGCCGTTATAGGGCCAAGTTCTCCATAAATAAATTCAGATGTCATACTAAGATAGCCAATAAACCCCAAACCGCCTACAGATAAAATAACACCATAAAAAAACAACAAGGTGTCCCATTCTGAACTGGCTATATGGTTATAGACATCAAAAGGACTATCAAGACTTTCACCGCCTGGCACATTTTCGAAGCTTGACGGCTCATCTCGATGTGTTTTACTCAAATAAAAACCAAATAGTTTCAAGTATGATAAGCCCAACATCATGCCAATCACGGGAGGAAGATGAAGAATGCTATGAAAACTAACCGCTGTAAAAATGGTCGATAGAAACAAGACAACAATCATTACCCCCCCCCGTTTTATAAACACCTGCTGTTCATCAATCTCAGCGAGAGGAAAGCCTTTATCAATAAAATGATACATAATAGACGCTGGAATAATAAAGTTAACTAACGCTGGGATAAATAACTTAAAAAACACGCCAAATTCAATCACATCACTTTGCCAAACCATTAAGGTTGTAATATCACCAAAAGGGCTGAATGCACCACCTGAATTTGCGGCCACCACTATATTGACACAAGCAAGTGATATGAAACCTGGATTACCTTTACCCACCGTCATAATCACAGCCCCCATGATTAAGGCCGTGGTCAGATTATCGGCAATCGGTGAAATAATAAAAGCCAAAATACCTGTAACCCAGAATAGTTGGCGATAGCTGAATTTTTTTCTTACCAGCCAATCACGTAGCCCGTTAAACACCCCTCTTTCCAGCATGGCATTGATATAGGTCATCGCTACCAGTAAGAAGAAAAACAGCTCCGTATATTCAAGAAAATTATGCTTCAGAGCGACGGACGCTGCATCATCTATTCCATGTATTTGATACACAATGGCAATCATCAACCAAATAATGCCTGCTACAAGTAACACGGGTTTTGATTTTTTAAATTGCAGCTTATCTTCCAGAATAACCAAAGCATAAGCAACTACAAACAAAAATAAAGCAATAAAACCGACCGCATGCTGTGTTAAATCAAGGTGATCTAAAGATAGTTCTGAAGCATGGGAAGAGATTGGAAATAAAACTAAAATAATAGCAGGAAGACAGTGGGTAGAAAATTTCATGCGCCTCTTTATAATATAAAAAATGTCGTAATATTCCGTTAATATTATATTAACGGGGCTTGCTTTTAAACCCTACCCTGCTGGGGAGCTTCAGTGCTGCATCCATCATTTTACATGGAGTAGCTACAAAAAAAGTGTGATTATTAATTCTAGCTAAAAAACTGCCTTTTACAAGCTACAATTGGGTTTTTATAAGCCCCTTCTGTAATAATACTTTCATTTCATCAGGGGGGACGGGTTTACTAAACAAGTAACCCTGAATTTCATCACATTGTTGAGCTTGTAAAAAATTAAATTGGGCTTCAGTTTCCACCCCTTCTGCAATCACACACATATCTAGATCATGCCCTAAGCTGATAATCGCACTGGTAATTGATGCATTATTCTTGTCCTTGGGGATATCCATAGAAAAAGAACGATCAATTTTTAATTTACCAATAGGAAAGCGCTTTAAATAACTTAATGATGAATAGCCCGTACCAAAATCATCAATCGATAATTGTACGCCTAATTGACGAAAATCTCTTAACAAACTGACATTAAATTCAGAGCAGTCCATTAACATGCTTTCAGTCAATTCTAATTCTAGGAAACAGGCTTTAAGTCCCGTTTCTGCCAATGTCTCCTTTACGATCTCTAGCAGATTATGTTGCCTAAATTGTACTGCAGATAAATTAACAGCGACAGGCACAGCCTTTAAACCCAGATCCTGCCATTGTTTATTTTGTCGACAGGCCTCTTCTAACACCCATTTACCAATGGGTATAATCAAGCCTGTCTCTTCAGCCAAAGTAATAAATTTATCGGGGGGTATCATGCCCATCTCAGGGTGCGGCCAGCGTAATAATGCCTCCATACCTATGATTTTCCCTGAATCGACATCAACCTGAGGTTGATAAAACACCCTTAATTGATTATTTTCAACGGCTTTGCGCAAACTGCCTTCCAGCGACAATCTCTCTAGCGCCTGGGTGCTCATTGAAGCTGAGAAAAATTCAAAATTATCACGGCCATTGTTTTTCGCACAATACATGGCTGTATCAGCATTTTTTAATAACAGCTCATAACTTAAACCATCATTAGGATAGACACTGATACCAATACTAATGGTGACATGAAGTTCATATTGGCCAATTTTAAAGGCCTCGCGTATGCTCTCAATTATTTTATTAACCACCGTAATGACATCGCCCACCTCTGAAATATCAGTAATCACTGCAGCAAATTCATCACCCGACAAACGCGACACACTATCAATCTCACGCATCGCTTTACTAATGCGACTTCCCACTTCAATTAACATTTGGTCGCCGATACTATGGCCCAAAGAATCATTAATGGTCTTAAAATGATCTAAATCGAAAAACAGTACAGCCAAACGTGTTTTTTCTCTGGCTGCTGTTTTAATAGCCTGATCCAGCCGGTCAATAAACAAGCGACGATTGGGTAACTGAGTTAAGGGGTCGTAATTAGCCAAAAATTCAATATGGGCTTCAGTTGTTTTGATATCTGAAATATCACTAAAAATAGCAATATAGTGAGAAACCTCCCCCGCATCATCTCGAACCGTACTGATCGAAATCCATTCGGGATAGATTTCGCCATTTTTACGTCGATTCCATATTTCACCTTGCCAATAGCCATTGTGCTGTAACCCAGCCCACAACAGTTGATAAAATTCCCTGTTATGTCGACCTGATTGCAAAAGCTTTGGGTTCTTTCCAAGAACCTCTTTGGCCTCAAAACCAGTTATTTCAGTAAAAGCCTGGTTCACTGAAATCACTTTATTATGGTGATCACTAATAATAATGGCATCTCTTGATGACTCAAACACTTTAGCTGATAAACGTAAAGTTTCTTCAATCTTACGTTGTTCTCTGATATCTCTCATTACCATCCAGATTTCCATCGGCTCCCCGGTATCTGAATAACGCAATATTAATTGAGCAATAACAGGGATTTTAATGTTTTCTTGACTAATTAATTCCAGTTCGAATTCAGAAGAAAACCCCCTGACTAATAATTCATCATGTACTAATTCATTAAAATGTTTTACCGATGCGTCCGTCATCAGCGAATAAATACTCTTGTCCTGATCTTGTAATCCCTTGATATTTTTATAACCGATTAACTCCAGAAAGGCCTCATTGCAATCGACTAATGCACCTTCTAAAGCATGATCTGGATCCCCACCTTCAATAATCACATGCTGTGATTGGTGATCAGCATCAGCGACTGATATGGCAATATGGGATAACTTGAATAACACCCGATAACGTTCTTCAATTTCTTTCAATGCCAATTCTGCTCTCAGCACCCGAGCGCATTTCAGCAAGGATTGCTCAAGTATGGGCAACTTAACCGGTTTATTGACATATTGGTGAACCCCTAACTCAATCGCATGATGAAAATAACGAGGTTCTTCAAATGCAGTAATAATAATGATTGGTACACGAGGATTGATAGCCTGTATTTTTTCAGACATTAATAAGCCGTCCATAATCGGCATCAGAATATCGGTCACCACGATATCAGGCTGATGCTTCTTATACGCTTCCAGACCTTTCTTACCATTTGCCGCTGTATAAACTTTGCGACAACGTCTTTTAAGATAGGTCTTTAATTGATCCCTGACTTCATCTTCATCTTCCACATACAATATACTTAACGATCTAAGATAAAGGATATCGGCATTATTTGATTGCTCAGAATCTGTCATCTATTATTCCTCCAAACCATGATTGGACTGAATTGTTTTCTGATAATCTATATTAGCAGAAAGGATAGGTGCAACAATTGAAAATTCAGCGCCTTGCTCCTTATTAACAACTTCAATTTGTCCATTCAGGCTGCTTTCTATAATCATTTTAGACATATATAAGCCTATCCCCATACCACCTGCCTTTGTCGAGTAATAAGGTTTAAAAATATGTTCTAAAATTTCTTTTTCTATACCACCGCCACTATCTAGCACGGTTAAATAAACTTTTTCTTCTCGAGTCGCCAAGGCAACTTTAATCACCCCGGTACTGTTATTAGTAAGAATAGCCTCTTTGGCATTCGTTAACAGATTCAACACCACCTGTGCATACTCATTAAGGATGCCATAAAGCATTATCTGCTCGGGCATATGCTGTTCAATTAGTATACTGTGCGCCTTAAAACTCGCTTCCACAAGGTCCACAGCATCTTCCACTGCCTGCCTTACACTAAACACTTCTCGCGTTTTATTGGGACTGAAGAAATCTCTAAAATCATTAATGGTATTAGACATTTTATCGATGTAATTAAAGCCATTTTCGATTTGTTGATCTAGATATTCAGATGTTAATTCATCAAATTGCTTGGCATCCTGTAAATTACCCAGTAATAAACTTAAGGCATTTAAGGGTTGTCGCCATTGATGAGCAATATTGTTGATCATTTCCCCCATCGTGGCCAATTTAGATTGCTGAATCAATAAATGATCTTTTTCTCTATTTTTTTCAGTCACATCCAGAACCCTCTGTTCGAGTTCCTCATTGAATTGCCCTATTTCTGTTATCAATCGCGCATTTTCAATAGAAATAGCCATTTGCATACTGAGTAGCTCGATCAATCTCACCTTATCAGTGGTAAACACCGCAGGCGATAATCGGTTTTCCAGATATAAAATGCCCACCAGACTGCTTTGTCTCATAATAGGGACGCACAATAATGAGCGTATTGAAAAAACCGAAACCTCAGGTAAATTTCTAAATTCCGGGGATTCCTGAGCATCCTTTAAGACTACGATTTTCTTGGTTCTGCTGACATAATGGACAATGCCCTGACAAATATTATTCACTTCTTTTAATGAGACAGGGCTAATATTCGACTGCATTTTTTGATCAGCATGACTTTCACTCATGCGTAACCATTGACCTTCCACTTGTTGCAACAAATAACCATGTTGTGCACTGGAACATTCCAGTACCACCGTCATAATCTTTGCTAGTAATTGAACCGGGTTAATCTCGGCAGATAAAGCCAAAGAAGATTTAATCAGATAATCAACATCCAGATCAGGTAGCGTTATTTGTTCGTCAAAATCCTGTTGCAGATTTGACTCAGTCCCTGATCTCTCTTTTAAAACCAGCGGATATTTTTCTAGTAATTGAATTTCTTTCCCTTTGTAACCACTGTCTTGATACAAACGCAGTGCCAGCTGCAAATACTGTTGATGACTAAGCCAGTTTTTTTGCAACAACCATTGGGCAAATAATTCATTGATAAAACCATCCAAAAAAACATAGTCCTGAGCGCGTGCACACTCAATAGCTTGCAGATAAAGCATGCCTGTTTCTGAGTCTTGCCCAAAACAACGACTCCATTCGGCCTGACATAAGGCCAGAAAAGGTTTTAATAAAGGCCCTAACTCGGCCCAGGTTTTTAACTGCTCCAGCAAGGGGGTTAAGCGTTCCTCTAATGCCTGCTTAGATTCCACCGATTCATCAACATAGCGTAAGGCATTCAATAGCCTGAAAGCATACCATTGTCGTTTCAACACATTATCAGTCATCCCTGTCAAAAAACGCTGAACTGTCTGCAGACATTCATCAGCCTGCTGGTAACGTCCAAAATAATAATGACTAGCCGCTAACAGCACATAATAACTACCCGCAGAAGCCACATGATTTCGACTTTCCCATAAAGCCAGTTTTTCATCCATCAGCACACTGTCAGCATTATTCATCGGAGCTATCCAGGCTGCCTGAACCGCCTCAGCCAGACCGACTGAAAATGACAGTTGATTCTTTTTGGAAAATTCCAGGCATTCAGTAGCCACCTCCTCTAGCACCGAAAAATCGCAGCCCTGAACTTGCAGATTCCACATCAGCGGCCCATAAGTTAAGCCTGCATTATATAAATCCCCGCAATTTTTGCCGCACTGTATGCCTTTCCGACAATATTCAATAATATCTCTAGGGTGACTGCGGGAATGCATATTACACCAGACAATACCGTTGATTCCGCGCGTTGCACCAAAAGTATCTGGATAGCGGGCACAAAGATCATGAGCCAGATCCTGATAACGAAAGGCCATCTCAAATTGTCCCTGTTCCCCCAGGTTAAGCCCCATAATAGAGAACGAATAAATGACCGACTCATCCATCCCCCCCTGTAAGCAATGTATAGTCGATTGAGCCGCCGATAAATACAACTGAGGAACCAACCCCGACATATATAAATCAGGAATCAATTCACTGTAAAAAACCAGCTCAATCTTGCTTTTTCTATCCTCAGTAAAGGACATATCAAGAATTTGACTCCAGACATTTCCATATTCCTGATGAATAGATTGCATTAAATCTTGTAATTTGTTGCGGGCCAAATCATCATCTTCTGGTATGGCTTTATCAAAATAGGCCAGGCCCTTGTTAGCCGTATCTATTGCTCTGATAAAATCACCGATGGAGGATAATGAGGTGGTTTGCTCCGCCAATGCTTCCGCCCTATCCATATCATCTGCGGCACGCTGCAACAATTCATTAAGCAAGACTTCTGATTGTTCATAACGACCACACATTAACTCAGTTTTGGCTAACTTTTGATGCAACAGATACATCAATGAATAATGATCCGTCCAGGCTTGTTCAGATAATAAAGCCAGGCCTTCCTGGTAATATTCATTAGCGGCCTGTGTAGCCAGGGCATTTAAGGCTTTATTTCCAGCATACAGATTAACCTGAGCCACCTTCAGTTTGTTCTCATTTGTAATATTGTCAGGACAGCCTAAGTTCAAATGCGCAGCTATGGTGAACAGTTTATCCAGCTTTTCCAGTGCACTATCTAATGCTAAATCACCCAACAAATGCCACCCCACTTTCCAGTGAATTTGCCTTCGTTGTTCTGACTCAATCAACCTAAGCACGGCTTCTTGCACCCGATCATGAACAAACTGAAATTCAGTTTTACTTTCTATCAACAAACCCAGGGTAAGCACAGGTTTCAATAATTCAAATAAGGCCCGCAGTTTAAGATCATTTATCAATGCAATATCTTCAGCGGCAAAACGGTTACCCATACAGGCACAAACTTTGATAATTTCCAACGTTGCCTGGTCCAGGCGTTGCACTTTAAATCCGAACATATCCACCACGGTAGCAGGCATATTGGAATGGCGTATTTTTTCCATATCCCAGCCCCACTGCCCTTGCTCATTAAATATCAGTAATTCCTCACTGTGCAGCCAGGATAAACTTTCACTAACAAACAAAGGATTACCCTCGGTTAATTCAGCTAAAAAAACAGCCATCTGCCGGGTTTGCTGTAGGGGTAAATCAAGGATATAAGCCACCATCTCATGACAAGCTTCCAAATCCAGCGGACCTATGCGTATTTCATCAATATTCAGTTGCCGTTGTTTAATTTCTTTAAGTAAAAAAACCAGAGGATGTGAGGCATCCACTTCATTGTGTCGATATGCCCCCATAAAAAACAGATGCGGAAAATCTTCACTATTGGCAAACAAGTGTTGCAGAAAATCAAAGGTAGCACTGTCACACCATTGCAAATCATCAATAAACAAAATGAGTGGATTATTTTCCCGACTGATACTGACCAGGAAGGCCGCAAATAGATTGTTAAATCGGTTTCTAGCTTCTACCGGGGGTAAAACAGCCACTTCAGCTTGTTTCCCCAGCAAAATTGTTAATTCAGGTATTACATCAGCAATCACTTTACCTTGATTACCCACTACACTCAGAATTTGTTGTTTCCACTCATCAACACGGGCATCACTCTCCGTTAAAAAAGTGCGAATCAAATTTCGTAATGCCTGAATCAAGGAACTGTAGGGTATATTCTTTTGGTATTGGTCAAATTTACCCGAGGTAAAATAGCCCTTATTAGCCACTAACGGTTGTTG
>Ga0105351_1000423_pt1 | contig 20187 bp, 17 predicted proteins | sample EN4Hudsemesocosm_FD_83662 | JGI IMG/M metagenome (GOLD analysis project Ga0105351, IMG submission 83662) | Methane-oxidizing microbial communities from mesocosms in the Hudson Canyon - EN4B Hudson Canyon | ecosystem: Environmental > Aquatic > Marine > Cold seeps | place: Hudson Canyon... | reverse complement strand
GCAATTGTTGATGATTTAGGAGCTGTTTTAGTAATAGCACTTTTTTATACAGAGACTATAAATATATTGCCCCTTGGATTATCAATGGCAATGTTTTTGGTACTCATGGCATTAAATAGATTTGGAATTCATGCTATTTTACCTTATTTTATCGTTGGTTTATTTATGTGGTTTTTTATGCTTGAATCTGGTGTTCATGCAACTATTGCAGGAGTTTTAGCAGCTCTTACCATTCCATCCAAACCAAAAAAAGCACCCGCGTCTTTTTCAAGTGATACTATAAATTTAATAAAAGAGTATGAACGTTATCCTGCTGAAGAAAATTACGCAATGCATGAAAAACAAAAAGCTATCCTTTTAAATATTAAAGATAAAATCGATAAAGTAGGAACTCCAGCAGCTAGACTTGAACATAGTTTACATCTGCCTGTAGCACTTATTATTATTCCACTTTTTGCCTTGGCAAATGCTGGAATTAATATTGACTTTAGCTCAATTAGTACTACAGTATTAGAACCCGTTTCCTTAGGAATTATTGCAGGACTAATTGTAGGTAAAGTTATTGGGATATTTGGTTTATCTTGGCTTGCTATTACATTAAATATAGCGCAATTGCCAAAAGGAAGCACTATGAGTCAGATATTTGGTGTATCATTTTTAGGAGGAATTGGTTTTACTATGTCAATATTTGTAGCTGATTTAGCTTTTATAAATTCACCTGAACTTATTTTACAGGCAAAAGTGGGAATACTTTTTGCTTCTATATTTGCTGGATTATTTGGATTTTTTTGGCTAAAATATATAGCAGAGAAGGTACCAAAAGGAAAGTGAAAATATGAAAAAAGTACTATTAGTTGAAGATGACTTAGTTTTACAAAAATTAATAAATGAGTATTTAGAAGAATACGGTTATTTATGTAACGCTTTTTCAAATCCAACGGAGGCATTAGAGTCATTTAGAAAAAACCCCGAAGACTTCACTATTGCTATACTTGATCTAGGCCTTCCAAATATGGATGGCTTTGATTTATTTAAAAAATTGAAACAGATAAAAGATATTCCTATCATCATATCAACAGCAAGAGATGATATAGGGAACAAAATCTATGGATTTGAACTTGGTACTGATGATTATCTCTCAAAACCATATGAACCAAGAGAACTCGTACTTAGAATTGAGGCTACTTTAAAAAGATATAACAAAGCAGATTCACTTAAAATACAAGAACTAAGTATTGATATTAATAGCTCAAGAGTTTTTTTAAATAGTGTTGAAGTTGAGTTTACCAAAATTGAAAAAGAGATTTTTCTACTATTTATAAATAACCTAAATAAAATCATCTCCAGAGAAGATCTAGTAAATCAAACCTCACTTAATGATGATACAAAAAATAGAACAGTAGACATGCATATAAGTAATATAAGATTCAAAATTGATGACAATTCAAAAGAACCCAAATATATAAAATCTATTTGGGGTATTGGGTATAAGTTTTTTTATGACAATTAGAAAACAATTATTTATATCATTTTCGCTAATCCTATTGATTGTAACTTCAATAATTGGGGTTTTTTTCTATACGATATATAATCTAAACAGTATCAATAACCAACAAAATCACAGGTATGACCAATTAATAAGAGTCGAAAAACTAAAAGAGTTTAATAGCTCTTATTCATGGATAGTACTTGATATCATAACTGATTTCGACAAAATTCAAATAGTTGATAAGAGGATTAAAAAAGTACATGTGCTATTTCAAAACTTAAATACTAAAAAAACTAAAATTATAAATAATGCTGAGTCAAAAGAAGAAAAAAAGAATTTAGTTTTGATTTTTTCATATTTTAATACTATGCAAAAACTAATAACAGACGATTTATACAGTTTAGTAGTTAATCAAAACAGCAATTTTAGCACTTTCAATAAAAAGTTTGAACAAATAAATATAGATACACAAAAGCTAATTGCCCTAGACATAGACTACCTACAAGATAAACTAAGTCAAACCCAAAACAAAAGAGATGAGTTTTTAGATACCATAAAACTTGAAGTTGTTATCTTATTTATTGTTTTACTCTTACTTAGTTTTTTAATTTCTTCTAAAATCATAAATGAGATAAAAGATAAACTTTATAAACTTAATCAAGGTGTCTTACAGTTATTTAAAAATGGGGAAAAAACTATAAAAGTAGACATAGGCAAGAACAATGAACTAAGCCAAATAACCCAAAGTCTAAACTCATACTTAGAGAAACAAGCAGATATTATAGATTCAAGAGAAGAGTTACTTCGAAATATAAGCCATGAATTAAAAACTCCTATTGCCAAGGGGAAATTCATGATTGAAAAAATGCAAAATAAAGAGGACAATCAATTATTAAAAGATATAAATGCAATTTTTTACGATATTGAAATGCTTACAAGTAAACTCTTACAAAGAGAGAAACTAAACTTTGCAGTTTTAAAAATAAATAAGTTCAAAGCAAGTAGTTTGATACTGGAAGCTTTATCCAAACTCTCTATTGAAGATGAGTCAAAAGTAACAGTTGTTATTAAAAGTGATTTTATTATTGAAGCAGATTTTTACTATCTAACCCTTGCACTTAAAAACTTGATTGACAATGCAATGAAATACGCTTATGAATTTCCTATAGTAATTGAAAGTAATGATGATACCATTTACGTTAAAAATATTGCGAATGAACTTACAAATGATTTGATATACTATCTTCAACCTTTTACAAGAGAACCAAACCAACAACAAGGACATGGGTTAGGTTTAAATATTGTAAATAAGATTGTGCAGCTTCATAGATTTGATCTAAATTATCAACATAAAGACACATACAATATATTTAACATATTGTTTAAATAAATTATATTCCGTGCAGATCTAAATAATTCTAGTGAATTAATAATGTAGATTTAAGATACTGTATTACAATGCAGAAGGGAGAAGAAGGCATAATAATACACTATAATAAAAAAACATTAATAATATAAAAAGTAGTCTTTTACTTTACAGTTATAGATATGACATCTAGTTTTAACCAGATATACTAGATGATAATATCCCTAAGCCCAAAAACAGCGCAAAATTTACCACTATTAGGTTTTTTAAAAATTCCATGAAAACTCCTTTTTATTTGTATTAATTTTAAGGTATTTTTGCAAAGTTAAAAAGGGAATAGTTCTTGACAGCTTCTTGACAATTTTAGAGAGAAACTTTATTTATACTAATACATATAAATTACGGTAGAGAGTACATTTTGATTCTTTTTTATTTTTTAAGTTATATGAGTTTTACTACATTATAGTTTTGGTAAATGTATCTTAAATAAAACTCCATCTAAAATATTTTTTACTTCCAACTTTCCCTTCATATGCTGTTCAATAATCACTTTAGACATATATAATCCAATTCCCATTCCATTTTTTTTAGTTGTAAAATAGGGTTCAAAAATTTTATCTACTATGTTTTTGTCAATTCCTGAAGCATTATCACTTATTATCAAGAGTATCTCTTTTTTAGATTCACATATTTCTACGTTAATTTTTGGATCTTTTATATTTTTATTTATAAATTCTTCTTTTGCATTATTCAATATATTAAAAATAACTTGTGCCAATTCATTTTTATATGAGTTAATAAATACATCTTTATCCGATTTTATTTCAATTTCTATGTTATGGTGTTTTAATGTGGCATCCAATAAATTATATGTTGTCTTAAAACAATCGTACACGTCAAAGTTCTCTATTTTTTTATCTACTTTAAAAAAGTTTCTAAAATCATTTATAGTATTTGACATAAATTCAATTTGACTATTGATCTCATTGGTTTTTTTATTAAAATAAGATGGAGTTAATTTGTCTTGTTCATATGCAACTTTCAAATTCATATTTACATAAGATAAATGTGTTAGGGGCTGTCTCCATTGATGTGCAATATTTGCAATCATTCCACCCATTGAAGCTAGTTTACTTTGGTGTACTAATAACTGTTCACTTTTTTGTTTTTCCATATCCATTAATCTCATTTTATAACCCAAAGCACAAGAAAAAATCAATGCTTCAGTAGGAAAAGCAAAGTGTAATAAATATATTTCATTGATATCAACGTATTTAATATCAACGATAAGAACGCAAATAAATAAAACCAACCACCCAAGCAGATAGAATAATGCAGATTTGTTACCCTTAATGACACTAAAAATAGCGGTTATAATCAATAAGCCAATGGGTACGAATGTAGGCACAATAGTGTAAAGAGTAATCTCTTCCTTAAAAATTAATACAATTAAGTCAATAAGTGTAATGATTAACATAAAGAGTAAAATCTTATGCATTGTGGGTACTAATTTTTTACTGTTGAGAAATTCGATACTAAATAAAATAGAAAAGACAATTACAATATCGACGATAAAATTAAAAATATCAATATCAGGATACAGTTTATGTATAAATGTAAAAGGCATTGCGATAATAGACAGCATTACTATTGAAGAAAGCTGTAGGCAAGAATAATACAAAAAGGATTTTTTTCTATTAAAGTAAAAGAATGCAAAATTATATAATAAAGCACAAAGAATAATTCCATAAGATATTCCAAAGAGAAGTTTTTCTCTAGGCATTAAGTATTTATAGTCAAATTCACCATAAATACTTAATAGAAATGAAGGGGTCTCATTTTTATAATCCGCTGAAATAAGTAGTTCTTTTGATACTCCCTTTGACAACTCAAAAATGGGGAAATTATCTACTAAATCATATTTCAAATTTGAGGATGCTAAATATTTTTTAGGTATATGTATTTTTAAATAGAATTTTTCATCTTCTAATATTTCTGTATTTAGAATAATTTTTGCAGTAAATTTTTTATTATTAAAATCAATAATATCAAATATAGATTTAAATGTTTTACCATCTGTTGACATTGAAATATCACCAATTATCGACATTTTGAGTGAACTTGAATACATACTTATTGTTAAAAGTATAAATATAAAAAAGTATTTCATTTAAAGTTTATATCCTAATTGACAACCAATACTAAAAATATTTTTTATGCTTTTTTTAGAGGTTACCTTTTTCAGCTCGTTTACTACAGTTTTGAAAACATATTTATAGAACTCTTCATATTTAAATGGTCTACTTGAATTGATAGTTAATAAATCTAATATTAGTAATTCTTTCTTTGTTAAATAAATTTGATAATTTTTAGAAAATAATGATTGATTAAAATATCATAGCAAATCGTTCTTTTATTAGTGGTTTTTATTTTTGTCATTATACTCTATTTAAAAATAATGTGAGTTTTATGTGATAATCAAACTTTTATATTAATCCAATCAATCTTTATGGTATTAAATAAATTAAAAATATTTTGTACACAGTGTGCTTTTAATTTAAATTTTCTAAAATCTAATCAACATAGGTAAATGACTAAAAAAATTTTCTTGATATACTTCTATAATGTTATTTAAAATTTTAATGAATAGGAAATCCATAAATCTTTCCGTGTTATTGCATAGTATTACGTTTTTTTGCTCTTCTTAAAAATATTTTTAATGGTTATAATCACTTCATAAAAAAACACATTAAGGAAAAAAATGAGAACAAAAATATTTTTAGGTATACAAATAATTGCAGGGTTATTATTATTACTATTTGGGTTAAATGGATTTTTCCAATTTCTAGCAATGCCCCCAGCTAACGTGCAAATGACAGCCTTTACAACTTCTGTATATCAAACAGGTTATATATTTCCACTTATGGCATTGTTTGAAATAATAACAGCAATTGCATTTTTAACAAACAAATATGTATCATTAATGTCAGTATTAATTATGCCATTTATGCTTAATGCACTTTTATCTCATCTCTTTTTGGATATAAATGGAATTGTACCTTCTGCTTTTATTGTTTTTGCAACAGTCATCGTAATGGTTAAAAACAAAGAATCTTTTTCTTTACTGTTTAAAGCATAAAGCTCTAAACCTAAGTATATTAGATCTTTGTAGTTACTATTTTTTACTTAGGTTAAGAAAGAAGCCTTTTGTTACAATTATAAACTAGGGAATAACATTATGAATGAAAACTACAAAAAAACACAATCAAGTTGCTTCTCACTTATGAGATTGAAAGGTTCTTTGCCTTTAATGAGTATGCAAGACAATATTAATATATATAAAAATATTCATGCAAAAAAAGTATTATTTGGAATGGATATTCATGTAGATGAATTTGAGCATAAAGACTTTGTAATTTTTCAAAATAGTGGATACATAAACAATCAAATTCCTATGTGTTGCTCTTTTTACACTCTCATACTGAATATTAAAGGAGAACCTATAAGTTATGTTAATCAATATAAGTATGATGTAAAAGAGAAGTCTTTACAACTTTTGGTTCCTGGGGTTCTTTATTCATTTGAAGATATTAAAGATGATAAGGAATCACTAATAATTTTTTTTGAACATGATTTTTTGTCTTCTGAAAACTTAGAACTATTAGAATTTTTTCAAAAAGAATTTGAACCTAATACCTTAACTCAAGAAACATATATGGAAGTTTTAAGTATCTTCAAGCTTTTAAATCAAGAATATAAACATAAAAAAACTGACTACCAAGAGTATTCTAAATTACTACTTTTACAAATCATATACCTTTTAAAAAGGGAGAAAAGTACACGTATAGTAAAAAGTGTACTTACACGATCACAACAAATAACAAATCATTATTTGGCTTTAATTGAAGAAGATTTTCAAACTAAAAAAACGGTTCAAGAATATGCAAATATATTGGATATTACTTCTAAACACTTAAGTGAAACCATCAGAGAAACGTTAAATGAATCTGCATTATTTTTAATCCACAAAAGAATTATAAAAGAGATTCAGTATCAACTATGTTATACAACATTAAGTATCAAAGAGATCTCTTCCACTTTGTATTTTTCAAACAGTTCAGATTTTGGAAGATTTTTTAAACGTCATAAAAAGCTTAGCCCAAGAGATTATAGACTAAAGTTTCAAATTATTTAATACTTACCCTCTATCAGGAGATAATTCATTTATCTTTTTGATTCCAAAATCTCAATTTTATGCATTGAAATTTCTAAAAGTTTTGTCAAAGTATTAATTTGTTTTTTATCCGCTGGATTCCCAATTGATATCTGCTTCTTCAATTGTCTTTGCTCTTCCATACTACTAATTATTTTCTTTCTTGCGATTGTAATTGTTTGATTATTTTGCTTGCGTGAACTTTCTAATGATGAATCTCCTAGTTTAAGAATTCTTTTAAATTGTTTATTTAACTTGAGATAACTATTCAAAAGTTTCTCATATTCCATTTCAACTCTTTCCTTAGGAATTATTTTTGTAGAAATTTCCTCTAAAACAAATTTAGCATCTTCTATAATCTGATCTTCTTTTGTTTTTCCTGACATAAGTATCTCTCCTTTCCATGTTTATTTTACAACAAGCTTTATATTCAAACCTTGGAAGTCTTCAATGAAATCTTCCCCCGTTTCTTCTGTTATATCATCTTCTGAATCATACAACCACTTTACTTCAATAACTTTACCCAAATTTTGAGCCTCTTCAAAACAATCAAACATATCAAAATAAGCTTTTAAGCTGCTAGAGTTAAGATACTCTAAATCTAATTGGATATTAATATTTTTATTAGGTGTCGACTCAAAATACTCTATAATCCATTCATTAACTGGTTTATAAAATTCAAATGTGTTTTCAGGATATGATTTCCCTTTAATTGATAATTCTCCATGTACCGCATCAAAGTTAATATTTGGAGTATAGGTAGTTGATTCAATAATTAAGTTTTCCATAAAATTCCTTTTTATATATATGTTAAAATATGAAAATATGACTTTCCATCTATTTTTTCAAAGTTATATGTTAACACTTCACTTGATCGTTTTGCCATTTCCACAAAACCAACACCTGCGCCTTTGTCATGTTTATTTTCAGCAGTTCGCAATTGTTCTCGTGAAAATTTTCTTAACTCGGATTTTTTCATTGAATTAATAAAATCAATTCTTTGCGAAATTTTTTCTTTATCTTCTTCTCTTATTTCATTTGAACTTGTAATATAATACTTTGCTTTCTCTTTATCAAACGCAAGAAGTAAAGACCCAGGACTAACATTAACCTGCCCCACTGCAACATGTTTATTACTTGAATAACTCATTATATTTTGTAACTGTTCAGTAATTATTAGAAAAATTGCTTTTTGGATACTACTATCTTTTATTAATTCTTCCAATTGTTCTTGAACGGCTTTAATTATAAATGTAGTTAATGACTGCGAAATTAGACCTGAAAAAGAAAAAATTATTCCTTCTTCATGTATTAATGTTCTTAACTTAGACATCTTCATATTTATATCCTTTCATCACCATAGTCATTTAAATTTTTAGACCAATTACTGTAATATCATCATTGGTTTCAAAATCTCCTTGATACTCTTTTATAGTATCAGCAAAATCTTTTTTTTGTTCTGCCATTGGCTTTTTATGAATAGAACTCAGAAGTTTTTTAACTCTTTTTTTGCCAAAGGATAGCTCTTTGTCACCACCTAGTTGATCCCAATAACCATCACTTGATAGATAAAAAATTGTTTCTTTATCTAAGTTAATGCAATGTTCCGTAAATTTGAAATCAATGTCACTATCTTTATAACCAACAGAATGTCTATCCCCTTTAATTTCTTTAATTTCATCCTCTTGTATATAAAAAATTGAATTTCTAGCACTGGCAAATTTAGCTATTTTTTCTTTTTTATTATAATACATTATTTGTCCATCCCATCCCGCATTTGAGATGCTACTTTTAGTTTCTTGGTTTAGCAATATTTTTATTGTTTTATTAAAATATTCCAATACCCAAGCAGGACTGACTTCTATATTTTTATCACTTAAGATTAAAGAAACTATCTCTCTTTCAACTGCCTTTACTAACATTGTTACAAATGCGCCAGGAACACCATGCCCTGTACAATCAATTACCATCAGTAAACATTCATCTTCATGTCTTAATTGCTCAAATAAATAGATATCTCCACCTACAATGTCTTTTGGTTGCCAAATAGTAAAATAATCTGCAAAATAATTTTGGAAGAGTTCATTACTTGGAATTAATGCACCTTGTATTAAAGAGGCATATTCTATAGACTCTTGAGTGTGTTTATGTATTTCTCGCACTTCTGATTCAATAGCTTTTTGTTTCGTAATATCTGTTATCATGCCAATGTAGGCTTTTTCATTTTTGTAAGTTGTTGGAGTAACGGATAACAAAGCTGTAAATATTTTACCCGATGACGTTTTAAAGTTTTGTTCAAGATTTTCTACACGACCTTTGGTTTTTAAAAGTTCAATAATTTGCTCTTGCTGATTATCTACAGAATATATATCATCAATATAGCTGCCTATTATTTTATCCAATGGCATTTCATATTGACTCTCAGCATATTTATTTGCATATAATATTTTCCTACTGTTTTGTTCTGTAATAAGAACAGGTAGTAAAATATTTTGAAGTATAAGTTCAACTTCTTTTTTTGTATCTTGAACCTCTTCAAGTAACTTTAATTGTATTTTCTCCGATTGTTTTATAATAGAAAGTTGTTTGTTTAAATCTTTTGTTTTTTCTTTTACTTTATTTTCAAGATTTTTGCTAAAATCTTCTACTTCTTTTTTAGCAGTAATATCGGGTCCTAGTATACTGTATTCCATGATTGTATTATTTTTATCAAAGATAGGAGAAATAATGGCATCAATCCAATAAAACCCTTCTTTCTTTTTTAAATTCTTGATTTCACCTGCCCAAATTTTGCCTGATTTTATTGTTTCCCCAATGTCTTTATATAATTTTTCAGGCATATCAGGATGTATTAAAACACTGTGGTTTTTCCCTATTAATTCTTCTTTTTCATAACCACATATTTTGCAAAATGCGACACTTACATATGTGATATATCCATTAATATCTGTTTTAGATGCAATAACATTTTTATCAAAGGATTGAACCAAATTTTCAAGCTCTTTTTTTTGCATATTTATCTCTGATGTTTTTACAATCACCATAGATTTTAATTTCCTATTATTCAAAATTACAAAAATCAATATAAGTAATATGACACCTACAATTTGACCTATAAATAGCCAGTCTGTTTCTTTTTTTATATTTACTTCTGTCCATTTATATAAGATATCACTAATTTCTTTATCACTTATTGACTTGATAGTTTTATCTAAAATAGTCAGTAGTTCAATTGGAATATCTTTTCGAATTGCTATTTTTAAATCCAAATTACGTTTTGTTTTAAATGCAATTTTTAGCTTTTTGTATCCCATTACATTTATGTAATATTTTGCAGTTGTAGCATTTACAATAAATACATCTAATATTTTTTTTTCCAAGTCTTCAAAAGCTTGAGTAACATTTTCTATTGGAATAAGCTTTAAACTTGGTTCTTCCTCATCAAGGACTCCATGAATCGCAGAGTTATTTAAAACAGCAACTTTTTTTTCTGAAAGATTAAGGATTCCATCAAGGTAGTTTTCTCCTTGTCTACTGACTAAAACATATGGTGTTGTATATAATTTATGTTTTGTAAAGTTTAAATATTTTAACTTCTTTTCTGTTTCTCCTACCCCACTAAACATTGAAGCTTCTTTTTTTAGTACTTTATCAATAGCTTGACTCCATGTTTTAGAACTAATAGGGACAAAATTTATGCCACTTTTTTCTTCAATTAATTTAGTTAAGTCAGAAATTATTCCCGTGTGTTTACCTAAATCATCTGTCCATTCAAATGGCTTCCAATCAGGATCGTAGACATATTTTACAGCTTCATTTTTATCCAACCAGTCCTTTTCCGCTAAACTCAATATTAAACCTTTATGTTTAATATTGTTTTCCCATTTTCTCTCTCGTAAAGCTGATATTTCCACTTTGGGTATTATTGCAAATGCTTTATTGATAATAGTAGCCAAATGTGGATATCTATGATTAATTCCAAGAGAAACTTCTCCATATCTATTATCAATAGTATTAGCCAATTTTAAATTGTATTTACCCAATTCAGATTCATCGATAAAATAAGATAGAATTGCATCTGCTTTTTTATCATTTGAGAAAGATTTATACATATCTTGTATTGTTCTTTGACTTAATATTTTAGCAGAGGGCACTTGCTCTTTCATTATTTTTGACGTTATTGAATTTTCCTTAAGATAAACCGTTTTGTTTTTTAAATCAGAAAGAGAATGTATTGTGTTATTGTTTTTCTTAGTTATTAAATATACTGGAGTAAAATCATATGCGGGTGTATAAAAGAAGGAGTTTCCTCTTCTTTCTTCTGACCAACTTAATCCCATAATCGCGCTTAGACTCTCACCTTTTTCTGCCTTTGTATAGCCATCGCTCCAGGCATTAAATTTTATTGGTATTAAATTTGTTCCACTATATTTATTGATTAGTTTTAAAACTTCTGTATGTAAACTATTTCCTTTGTCATCTTGTGGCCAATAATTCATTACAGCAACTCTACTAATAGGATTATTTTCTAACCATTCTTTTTCTTCTTTTGTGTAAAAAATAGTTTTTTTTGTGTCTTTTGTAAATATACTAACTATACCAATAATTTCCCCATCATATAGGATATTACTTTCGTATTTATTGAGTTTTGTTAGTTTACTAGGTATCTTTTCTTGAAAAATAAAAATGCCTTTATCTCTATAAAACGAAAGCACTGTTTTATTACTGATTTTATCTGAGATTATTAATGCTTTAATACTTTCATTATTTTTTAAATAAGCATCTAAAATCGTAGGCAATCTTTTATTATCAAAATCATAAATTGTACTAGCACTAAGAATTGCTATTTCTTTAGTTTGTTGATTATTTGCAAAAACAGTAGAAATAAAAATAACCAATAATAAAACTATAAATCTAATCATTTAGTAAAGTTCCATTTTAATACTTGTCTCTAATATATTTAAATTTATTTGATTTATCTATATTACTTAATTCATCCCATATTTTATTCACTAAAGAGGGGTTGTTTTTATAGAACTCTTTTGAAGCCAACAAATAATACCCCTTTGATTTTAAAGGAATTGGGAGTTTTACAATTTTTTCAGCTATCTTTGGGTTCAACTTAAAGTATTGGTCATATGTATCAGAATGTCTTGCAACTCCTTCTACCCTCTTAGCTAGAAGATTTTCAATATCCGTATCAGTCCTATTTTCAAGAACATCAACTCCTTTGTTCTTTAAAAAAGAGACAATAGAATAACCTTTTTGTGTAATTAGTTTTCCCGTTAAATTACTGAATACTTTACCATCCCAATCTAGTTTTGACTCTTTTAATTTGTATACCACATACGAAGAACTGATAATTTTTTTTGTATCATTAAGTAAACCATTTTCATAAGTAGGATAAATACCAATATTTTTTCGAGATTTTTTATAACTTGCGCTAAACAACATATCAATTTTATTGTATTGAAGTTTTCTTTTTTGTCTTAACCAGCTATCTCTAGAAACAATAAATTTTATATTTAATTTTTTTTCTATTGAGTGAATAGTGTCTATTGCAACTCCTGGATTAACACTCAGAATTGCTTTCCCCTCTCCAATGACATAAGGATAATTATCTTTATTTTTAAAAGAGATGTTGATAACCGTTGGTTCAATTTGACTGGCAGAACTAGTTATAATAATAGTTATTATTAATATAATTTTTTTTATCATAATGCCTCTCTTATTAAATTATTAGTGGAATTAAGTATCAAAAAACTTACTTTTATTATCATACTAAAAATATATATTTTATAGATTAAAAAGGCACTTAAGATAATTGGTTATCTAAAAATAAATAATTTATACACGATTTCTTTAAATTATTTTTAACAAAACTTTGAGTAAATATAGTAATCTTGATAATGCTAATTTAGATAAATATCGAGGCTTTAGAAATAACATAAAATAGTTGCTGTTATTATATGAAAATACGCAGAGCAAAGTAAAAATGTGGTCAAAATTAAAAATTTTCCTCTAATTGGTGTTTGAACAAAACAACAACAGCGTTTAAATTTTTTTGTATATTCAATCAAAGAGTTATTTAGTCTATTTTGTCCTAATCCTTCAGACGTTACATAGCCACCAATTATATCCATTCCAAATTCTAATTCCATTTTTCTTTAAATGATAACGAACTATATGAAAACTCAGGAGATACAGTAATAAATTTTGCACCTTTTTCTTTAATTTGAGCTAAGATATCTTGAAAATTTTAGAGAGAAAATTTATTTATACTAATACATATAAATTACAGTAGATCTAAGTACATTTTATTTTAAAGACATGAATGATACTATGAAATAATATCAAAATAAATTCAAGATAATTTTTTTTACATTTACAAAGAATATTTTGCTAATTTGGGCCACGTACTTCCTAACTCAACCATCCAAATTAGATTATGATTATTCAGTTGAGAAATAGATGTTATTTCTGGAATATTATCATGAGTTAACCCATAGTAGTGACTTTCTCGCTTGAGTCCATTTGGAAAATAAAATAAAAACTTTGAACGATACTCCCTGAATTCACCACTTGCATATAAATCTGCATGCCCTTCTTCTAAAAATATGTATGTTCTTTTTTTGGGTAGTCGTATCACTTCTAACTCAAAGCCTATTTTTTGCGCAGCTTTTTCCATCATTTCTAAATATAATCCAGAATTATCTGGTGAAACTTGCATGTATGGAGGTTTCCCAATGTCTTTATATACTAAGGTTAAAGTTTTTTCTGAGGCAAATAATACACTGGGAGTACTTAAAAGTAATATTGTCAAAATTAAAAAAATTTTATCATATTTATTCCTTGAATACTTTATATTACTACAAAAAATAAATATATGTATAACTATTTTTATATAAATGGTTGTATTAAGCTTTGAGCGGATAGTTTTTTTAGTTATAAAAAAAGGGATGAAACTTTATCACCCTTTAATATTTTAAATGAAGATTTTATAATCTTACTTCAGTCCTGTTTCTGCCGTTGTTTTTAGCATCATACAGAGCATTATCTGCTCTGATAAAAGCTTTATCAAATTCATCTGATACTTTCATCTCAGTCAAACCAAAACTAGCAGTAATTTTTATTTCATCTGTTTTATAAGTACAATTCATCTCTTCAAGCCCAGTTCTCATTCGCTCAACTATACTCTGTGCTTTTCTAAGATCAACACCAAAGAGTAAAATAGCAAACTCTTCCCCACCATAACGACCAAACAAATCACAGTCTCGAAGTTTTAAGTTAGTCTGCTGAACGCATTTTTTTAAAACTACATCTCCTGCATCATGGCCATAAGTATCATTAATATTTTTAAAATGATCTAAATCAAACATTACTAATGTAACTTTTTGGTTGGTTACCCATGCTTCTTCTGTTTTATTTTTGAGTGCGTCTATAAAACCACGACGATTTAAGATACCTGTTAGTGGATCTGTCATAGATTCCAATTTTAACTTTCCTTGAGCTTCTTGGGTAAAACTCAAAAATGAAAAAACTCCAACAGCAACACTAAATGCAGGCCATATTGCTTGAGAAGTAATTTTGGTAATAGCAAAAAATTCAGCCGACGTTTCAAGTGCAACTGAACGGGAAACAAGAACTATAATCATAATTAAGAATACATAAATAAGGGTAGTATCAGATGAGTTCCTCTCTTTTTTGACTGTAAAAAAAAGATAAATAATAATCAAAAAAATGGCAGGAATAATCACTCCACTTAAGTGTAAAACAGCGGTGAAATCATTTTTATAAGTTAAATAACTTTGAATACAAGAGTGTAACAAAAATCCACTGATGATAAAAAACCAAGGTACCCTTTTCTCACAACGCTTAAAACTAAATATAAGAATTCCCCAAATAAATATCAAAGATAAAACGGCAGAGACTATTTGTAGAGAAGTGCCTATCTCAAATGCATATAAAAACCAACTAAATGAAAATGCAAGAAATCCAAAAGTTAAAAAGTGAATAGAAGCAGGTTTGCCATCTAAATCTTCTATACGTGATCCAGCTACGGCTACTACAAGATTTAATAGTCCTAAAGTTAGAAAATATATCTGTTCTGGTGTCATTCTGTTAGGTCCTACTGTTTTTATTTTTAAAAATAAGCCTGTATTTTATCTAAATAACTTTTAAGTACTAATTTTTGGATTAATGAAAAAAAACAAGTGTATATTTTAACTATTCATTTTATAAAGTGGTAGTAGGTATTCCTAAAGATTTAATTACAGACTACTATGTATATAAAAACTCCAGAGAAAACTTCGCACCATTTTTTGTATTTTTAAAATTAATGTTCCCATTTAATTTTTCCATCATTATTTTTTGACAGGTATTAAGACTTAATCCTATACCTTGACTTTTGTGTTTTGTCGTAAAATAAGGTTCAAATATTCTATTCTTAATGTCATTTGGCACGCCACCACCATTATCTTCAATTGAAAGTATAACTTTATCTTCAGTTTTTTCTATATCAAATGTTATCCACGCATCATCTATTTTATTTCGAGTTAAAACATCTATGGCATTATTAACAACATTAATAATAATTTGAGATAAGTCATCAATTGCTATTTCTAATGTAGTCACATCATTGTTATTAATATTATTAATTATTTTAATATTGTTATTATGTATCGAGGTAGATAACATATTAATTATTTTATCTACAATATCCTCCAATACTATTACTATTGATTCATTTTTCTGTTTCACAAAATCACTGAATATATTAATAGTTTCAGATAAAGATTCAGTATTATCCATAATACTGTCTACATATACGTTAAAACTATCATCACTCAACGTTCCAATTTCTTTTTCTAAACGCATTCCACTAGCTGAAGTACTAATTACATTTAGCGGTTGTCTCCAGTGATGAGCAATATTTCCCATCATTTCACCTAGTGCTAGCATTTTATTTTGTTCTTGAATAACTTTGTCTTTCTCTTTTATCTCAGTAATATCAATAAAAGATGTAACTACAAGACCTCTTGATAAAAGATTAGTATGCTGAATTAATGCAGTAAAAGTTGTCCCATTAGGTTTTATTAATTTGCACTCTATCGCTGTGCCATAGAGATCAGAATTATCTTTAATTATTTCTTTATATTCATCACAAACTAACTCTAAAATATTTTTGCCAATATAAAAATCTTTATTAGTATTATCAAAAAGATTTAATGCTTGTCTATTTATATCTTTACAAACAGCATTTTCAAAAATCATTATTCCTTCCATAGTAGAGTTCAATAATTGTTCAAATTCATTGACTGATTGTTGTAATTTCAATTTAGTAATTTGTAATTTTTTATTTGTTTCTGACATTTGCTTATTTTTCATAGCAAGTGTTGCATGAGATTTAACCATAGAACCTTGTATTTCTTTTTGGTCAGTAATATCAACCAAAATCGAATACTTTACTTTTCTTCCATCTGGCCAGCTCATAAGTTCATCATAAGATTTCAACCATTTATCATCAGTTTCATCAAAGAACTCAATGATAACTTTCTCTTTTTTAGGAATTGCATTAATTTTGTGCTGCAAATCCATGATACTACACCAACTGCAAATTTGTTCTTGTCCAAACACTTTTTCCCAACAGTAAGTCTCTTGTGGAGCATACATGTTTTCTCTCATCATTTTATTGGCATAAACAACTTCAAAGGTATTTACGTCTACTGCATATGCTTTAAAAGGTATTACATCAAGTAGCGCTTCAAAAAGTTTGTTTTCTAACATTTTATAATCTTACTTTTATACGATTTCGGCCATCTTCTTTTGCACAATAAAGTTGTTGGTCAGCCAAGTCTAATAATACATCCAAAGATTCGCCATTATCTCTTCTAGTCAAGCCAATACTCACTGTAAATTTTATATTTATATCTTCTTTGGATATGACTATATTTTGAACAGATTTTCGTATATTTTCCAATCGTTCAATTACATTATTTTTAGACTTAGAAACAATTATTAATGCAAATTCTTCTCCACCTAACCTTCCAAATATGTCTTTTTCTTCTATATTTAATAATACTTGCTGTGTAAACTTTTTAAGTGCAATATCTCCTGTTTTATGTCCATAGTTATCATTAAGCAGTTTAAAATTATCCAGATCAAGCATAACTGTATAAATTGCTTCATTGGATCTTAAATTCAAATTTAGTACTTTATCTCCTAGATCAAAGAAGTTACCTCTATTATTTATTCCTGTTAAAAAATCTCTAGTAGCCATATATTCTAATTTTTTATTAGCTTCTTTCAGTTGCTTAGTTTGTATTGCTAATTTTGTATGAGTTTTTATCATAGAAGCTTGTATCTCTTTTTGTTCAGTGATATCAACAGCAATACTATACCTAACATCTCTTCCATCTGGCCATCTAACTATTTCATCAAAAGATTGATACCAGTTATCTGTTGATTCATCGAAAAATGTAGTTATTAATTTATCAGATTTGTAAAGTGCTTTTCTTTTTTTCAACTCTTCAACGTTACACCATGAACACACTTCTTCTTGTCCGTAAACCTTTTCCCAACAAGCTTCTTTTCTTGGTGCATACATATGCTCACTCATAAGTTTATTGGCATATATTACTTCATAAGTGTTTACATCTACTGCATATGCTGAAAAAGGCAAAATATCTAAAAGTGCTTCAAAAAGTTTATTTTCTGTCATTTATATCTCTTTATATTTTGGCTTAAATCTCTTCTTCTAAAAGTTCTAAATCTTCTTCATCCTGAGAAACTGCATACTGAGTATATACTTCGCCAATAGCAGTTGCAAGTTTATCTTCTGTTATAGGTTTTAACATATAACCAACTGCACCTGCTTGAATAGACTTAATGACCATATCTTCTTGACCATGAGAGGTCACCATAATAATCTTAGCAGCAGCATCACCTCTAATAATATTTTTAACTGCAGTTATGCCATCCATATCAGGCATAGTAATATCCATAGTAACCAAATCTGGGCTTTTAGAAATATATGAGTCCATTGCTTCTTGACCATTTTTTGCAGCATATAAAACTTCATGACCTAATTTTTCTATTAACTTTGTAATTTTTTTTCTAATAATAAGTGAATCATCTACAATTAAAATTTTTAACATATTTTGTCCTTTATATATAATATTCTTATTTTACTACATCTTCTGAGCCAATGACACTGACACTTAAACTTCCAAATTCAGTTTCTACATTTGCACTTAAGATCTTGGCATTTTTATGTTTTTTCATAGTTGTAACGTCGTGTATTGCAATAGGAGGTGTTATACTCACACCTTTGCCTCTGTTTGGAAAAGTAGGTAAGGCTAAACCAATTATAGTATTAATGGTTTCTCCTGATACACTGTCATATATCTCTTCTTTTTCATCCTCTTCTACTGCTTCACCTTCCATAAAAAGGTCAACTAAATAATTCATTAAAGATTCATCAAAACTTATTATTAACATAAGATTTAATTTTCCACCTGTACCTATCATGGAAGTATTCGTCTTTAATACAAGCTTATCTGGGCTATTATCTAAAACCTCAATATTTTGTATCTGGATATCCATATCTTCAGAGATAAATAACTTTGTTTGAAGTATTAATGAATCTAAAATCATTTCTGTCCTTTACTTATTTTATTAATTTTAAAGCGGAATTATAAATTCAAAAGTAGTTCCAATATTTACTTGAGAATTAATTTTTATCACACCCTTAAGTTTGTTAATTTCATCTTTAACTACAGCCATACCAACCCCACGACCTGATGTTTGAGAAATTTGAGTTTTTGTACTAAACTGATCATTAAAGATTAATGATTCTATTTCATTTTCATCTAGCCCGTCTATATTCATCTTAAGTTGTATTGCTTTTTCTTTAATTTTATCTATATCAATACCTGCACCATCATCTGCAATTATTATATGAAGGTTATTCTGTTCTTCTTTAATACTACAAGTGATTGTTCCTATTTCATCTTTGTTGATTTCATATCGTTCTTCCATGGTCTCAATTCCATGATCTACACTGTTTCTAAATACATGTACCAATGACTTTATAAATGGCTTAATACCATCACTTGCTCTTAATTCTTTATCTACAATTATTTCTAGAGGATGTATTGATTTTTCAAGATTCAAACTTAATTGGTCAATGAGTTTTGGGTAGGAAGAAAACATATTCAGAAGTGTTTTATTCTTTAAATTTTTAATATCCTTTACAACTTCTTCATACTTACTTATTTCATTATATTTATTAGAAATATCGATAATTTTATTTTCAATTTCAGAAAGTGTTTCTTCTTGAACAATAATTTTACCTCTTTTTGAAAATAGTTCATCTCCTAAAATATCTTTAATCACGCTAACATCTTTTTGTAACCAGAGTTCAAATTCGCTTTTATTAATAAGCTCTTGAAGATTCTGATTTGTATTGTTTTTATTTAAAAGACAATCAGATAAAGCCGATTCTAATTTGTGAAGATTAATAACAATAGAACTCATCTCTTTTTGAGAAAACAGTCCTTTAAAGGTATGTATAATTCTATACAATTCTGTTGTATTATGTAATGGCGTTTTATTAATATCAACTAAACTATTTTTTATTTTAGTAAATTCATTGTATTCATCATAAAGTTCAAAAAACTCATCACTATCACTTACAATTGAAACAATCATCTTAAGTATGTTTTTTTCCCTATTTATCTTCTTTTTTAATATTTTTTTAGCAGTAATATCTGTGAGAATAAGCATAAATTTACCCTCTTCAACTATTTTATATTTTATATCTATGGCTTTTTTATTTATTATAAACTCTTTTTGAAGTAAAGAAATAATTGTTTTTATTTTCAGTTCACTGGTTTCATTTAGAAGTGATTTTAATGTTTGTATAAAAAACTCTTTTTTGCTTTCTTTTGAATATAAAAGGTCTGCTATATTAAGTCCTGTTATATTTTTTTTAAATATTTGTGTACACTGTTTTGAATGTTCATCATCTATAATTAAGTTCTCTCCAAAAGATAAAAAACCTTGGTCGGCATTATTTAATAGTTGTGTTACTTTTACAGTTTTTTCTTCAATCCTTGC
>Ga0105351_1000421_pt1 | contig 20204 bp, 23 predicted proteins | sample EN4Hudsemesocosm_FD_83662 | JGI IMG/M metagenome (GOLD analysis project Ga0105351, IMG submission 83662) | Methane-oxidizing microbial communities from mesocosms in the Hudson Canyon - EN4B Hudson Canyon | ecosystem: Environmental > Aquatic > Marine > Cold seeps | place: Hudson Canyon... | reverse complement strand
TTTCATTAGCGTATTATAGCGTGAAATATTTATAGTTTTATATTATATATGTAATTTGAAAAAACCAAGTATTAGTATATTTATTAATACTTGGTTTTAAATATTTAAACAGCCGCAATCACACTTATTTCTACTAAAATTTCTTCCCTACACATTTTTGCTTCTACACAAGCTCGAGCTGGTGTTACCCCTTCAACTACCCAAGAATCCCATACTTCATTCATACCAGCAAAATCTACCATATCTTTTAAATAAATAGTCGCACTTAAAACTTTTGACTTGTCACTTTTAATGTCAAAAAGAATTTCATCTACTTTATTATAAAAATTCTAAATATTTTACTTTTTAATCATATAAATGTCATTTTTTGCAATTTTAAGGTAATTTTCACTAAAACTTTATAAACTTTTGTTACAATAAAAAAAATAAGGAACGGCATTGATAAGACTGGGTTCAAACTCTAAAACCAGAGCATTAATATTAGACAATTTTAAAATAGATTTTATTCAAAATGGGGGGATTTTTGATGAAGATAGCATCAAAACAAATAACCCCAAGTCTTTTGTTTATATAGCAACAAAGGGTAAATACGATGAGTTATTTTCAAAATATGGCATAGAAGATATGCCTTTGTTAGTTGCAGATAGTGTAGTAACTGCACAGGGGCAACTTTTAAGAAAGCCAAAGAATAAAGAGGATGCCAGAAGAATGTTACAACTGCAAAGTGGTAATCAAACTTCAGTTATCACGTGTATGATTTATAAATCTAAAACCAAAGAACTTATAGATATCTCAGTTACTACTTATATATTTGACTCATTCAACAAAAAGGATATGGATAGATATATTAATAGTGGGGAGTGTATGGGAAAAGCTGGTGCAATCATGGTTGAGGGCTTTTGTAAACCTTATATAAAAGAAGTCATTGGGTATGAAAGTACGGCAATGGGACTATGTATTGAAAAGTTAATTCCTTTTTTGTAAACAATTCTAAACAAACTAAAATAAAGAAAAAACATGAAAGATAATATCCATTTAAAAGCACTACTTATCACCTCATTAGGTGTTTTACTGATGAGTTTTGAGTCCCTTTTTATTAAACTGACTTCTATCTCGGCACTCTCTTTTTCTTTTTATACGGGTCTTTTTATGTTTATTAGTATAAATTTAATCATGTTAAAAACCCAAAAGAAACAAATTGGTCAAGCGTATAAAAGTGGCTTTTATGCCGTACTTACCTGTGGTTTTTTATTTGGTCTTTCGAATGTGTTTTTTGTAAGTGCTATTAAAACTACAACAGTTGCTAATACGGTTATGATTTTAAGTGCAGCACCACTATTTTCATCTTTTTTTGCATATGTATTATATAAGGAAAAAAGTACCAAAAACATTTATGTATCATCTTTTTTCATTTTCATAGGTTTATATATAATCTTTTCAACACAACTAGGCAGTGCTGATATGATTGGTAATTTATATGCTCTTATATGTGTGATTTTATTTTCTTTAACATTTGTTTTATTATCAAGATACAAAAATATCAACAGGTTTGCAGTTACCGCATGTGGTGGCTTTTCTTTGGCTGTGATTTCATTGATTTTTGTGGAAGATTTATCAATAGATTTAGACACACTTTACATACTGTTACTAGCAGGATTACTCACAGTGCCAATAGCCAGAGTTTTAATAGGAATTGGTACTAAAAACTTACCTGCGAGTGAAGTGAGTTTATTAATGATTATAGAGACTATCATGGCTCCTATATGGGTTTGGTTGGTTTTAAATGAATCTGCTGCTCTTAGTACATTATTAGGTGGGGGATTAATACTAATTACTCTTATATTTAATTCTTTGTATTTATTAAAAATAAGTAAGTTAGAAAAATAGTTCAGATAGTAGTATATTTGAATAGAAAACAAGACAAAGTTTAATACTTTGTCTCATCTGTAGATAAATAAATTACTTAGATTTTTAGCACCAACTGAGATGGCAGCAAACCTAAGTCCTCTTCTACAATTTTAGTATCTCCATGTTCAATAAATTCATCTTTGTACTCGAATGAAATCACTTGAACATCTAAATTGTGGATACTAATGAACTCTAATAAAGCAGATCCAACCCCACCTTGATATGATGAATCAGAAAAGACGTACCATTTTTTATATTGAAGTGCTAGTTCTTTTAATAAAATTTCATCTAAAGGTTTAACAAATCGTAAATCCAAAATGGACAATTCTTCAGTATGTAGTTTTTCTGTTGCAATTGCTCTAGATACTCCTGCTCCATAACCTACTAAAAGTTTCTCTCCACTTACTTCTTTTAAAAGTTCAGCTTTCCCATGGATAAAAGGAGATGCTTCGTAATCTAGTTTTGCAAAGGCACCTCTTGGGTATCTAATAGCACAAGGACTTTTACATTCATATCCAAACTCAAGTGCATATTCTAGAGTTCTGTCATCTCTTGGAGCACAAAGAGTCATATTAGGTATTAACCGTAAAAATGAAATATCAAATGCACCTTGATGTGTTTCTCCATCATTTCCTACAATTCCAGCTCTGTCTATTGCAAAAACTACAGGTAAATCCATCAAGCAAACATCATGTATAATTTGGTCAAACCCTCTTTGTAGAAAAGTAGAATATATAGTAATAAAAGGTTTAAATCCCTCTTTTGCCATAGCTGCCATTGAAGTAACTGCATGTTGTTCTGCAATTGCAACGTCCCAAAATCTATCAGGGAACTCTTCAATTAATTTGTCCATTCCAGTTCCACTTGGCATAGCAGCAGTTACACCAACTACATTTTTCTTTTTTCTTGCAAGAGCTAATAATGAATCAGCAAAAACAGCAGTTGCAGATTTAGCCGAGGCTTTTTTCTTAAACTCACCTGTTTTAACATCAAAGGGTCCAACACCATGCCAATGTTCATGATGACCTTCAGCAATTTCATAACCTTTTCCTTTAACTGTTTTTGCATGAACAATCACAGGTTTACCCATACCTTTTGCAAGTTTTAAAGTATCTATTACTTCTTCAATATTATGTCCATCAATAGGGCCAATATAATCTATTCCCATCTCTTCAAAGATAATCCCAGGAGTAATAAGCTTTAAACTTTCTTCAATTTTTTTAGCTATGTAAGTTGATCCATCTGGGAAATAATTGGTTAAAATTCTGTCAACTTTTTCTCTAAAACCTTGGTAAAATTTTCCAGCAAGAAGTCTGCTCAAATGTTTAGAAATTGCCCCAATTGGTCTAGCAATACTCATTTCATTATCATTTAATATAATAACCATTGGGTACTTTCTATCCCCTAATTCATTAAGAGCTTCATAAACCATACCAGCAGTCATAGACCCATCACCAATCATCACAACAGGAACCCTATTTTCTCCCTTAAGGCCAATTGCTTTTGCAGCTCCAACCCCAAGTGAAATAGAAGTAGAACTGTGCCCTGCTACAAAATAGTCAAACTCACTCTCTTTTGGCTTAGTAAAACCACATACTCCATTAAACTGTCTAATAGTCTCAAAACTCTCCCATCGTCCAGTTAAGAGTTTATGAGGATAACATTGATGAGATACATCAAAAATAAAGGGATCTTTATTTATGTCAAAAACATAGTGCATTCCTACTGTTAATTCAACCGCACCAAGCGTAGAAGAAAAATGTCCACCATTACAACTTACTACCTCAATTATTCTTTTTCTGATATTTGTTGATAAGTCTTCTAATTCTTTTGTATCTTTATTTTTAATATTCATCAATTTGCTTTATTATAAATTTTCACTTTTTTCTAAAGTAAAAAGTACATCATCAAGTACTTTAAATACTCTTGTATTTTGTTCATTAGAGCCTATTGTGATTCTAATGGCATTTACTCCATATCCCGTTAAGTCTCGTACAATCACACCTCTTTCAAGTAACCCTTGAGCAACTTGAGCTGAGATAAATTTATCTTCGAGTTTTATTGTTATAAAGTTTGTATAAGATGGGATATACGAGAAACCTTTTGAAGTAGCGTACTGCTCATATCTTGTCATCTCTTCAAAGTTTTTAGCAATACAATCTGTTACAAAACTTTCATCTTTTAGTGCTTCAATAGCAGCAGCTAGTGATAAATTTGTAATGTTAAAAGGAGGTCTTAATTTTAACAGTGATTGAATCACATCTTTTTTTGCAATTCCATATCCTGTTCTCATGCCACCCAATGCATATGCTTTTGAAAATGTTCCTAAATAAATAGCATTTGGAAATTTTGAAATTAAATCATGTGCTTCAATTTTTTTCTTTTCATCTTTAAATGTTGCATACTCTTGATAAGCTCCATCAACGACTACTAAAGTATCAGAGTCAATCTCTTCTAAAAATTTATACACATCTTCTTTATCTAAACACTCACCCAATGGATTATTAGGTAAACATAGAAAAATTACATCTGCCCCGTGTTCTTTATAGAGTTTGCTAAATTGTTCTAAGTTATGTTCATCATCAGCAGTTTTGATTATGTTAGCACCTGCTTGTTTCCCATAAATTTCATACATTGCGAATGTTGTTTTACTCATAAGTATATTTGATCCCGTTGTACATTTTGCTTTCACACAAAAATCTAATACTTGATCACTTCCAGCACCTATAATTATGTTTGAACTTTGAACTTGGAACTTTGCAGACAGTGCTTCTTTTAATTCATACATTGAATCATCTGGGTACATAAACATATTTTGAGCTATATCTTTAATCTTAGATGCAACTTTTGGGCTTGTCCCATAAGGGTTTTCATTTGATGCAAGTTTAATGATGTCTTTTGTGTCCACACCATATTCACGAACAACCAACTCAATTGGTTTACCAGCTTCATATACTTTTACATTATCTAATACTGCGTTAAATTTCATGCTAATCCTTAAATATCATCTATTTCTTTTACGTATGAGCCCAAGTATTTCAAGGATTCACCATGTTTACTAAAAATTGTTTTTACATTATCATCATCTTTATGACCATCAAAATCAATAAAGAAAATTGAGTTACCTTCTACTATATGGGATTTGATTTTTGTTAAGTTTAATCCCGCTTTATCAAAATCCGTTAAAAACTCAACCAACGCGCCAGGTGTATTTGGAAGTTTAGCTAAAATTGAAGTTTTATCATTTCCACTTTTGCTATTTTCAAAATTACTCACAATAAAAAATCGTGTCTTATTATTATCTTTATCTTCTATATCTTCAAATAATATTGGAAGATTTGATATTTTTGCAGCTACATGAGAACAAATAGCAGCACTACTTTTATTTTGCAAAGCATATTTTGCAGCTTTTGCAGTTGATTCAACAGGAATATGTTCAACTTCATCAAGACCTACATTTTCTAAAAATCTATGACACTGTTCAAATGCAATATCTTTTGAATATATTGCTTTAATGTCTTTTATGTTTTCACATGATGTTGCGAGAGTATGATGGATATCAATCACTACTTCTGCTATTACTTTTACATCGTGTGAACTTAAACAATTTATAGTATCACTCACTATTCCATTTGATGAGTTTTCAATTGGGATTACCCCAAATTTTGCTTTGCCACTTGCTACTTCTCTAAATACACCTTTTATGGATCCAATAGGTAAGTATGCACTCATAGCTCCGAATCTACTCTCAGCTGCTTGATGGGTGAAACTTCCCTCAGGTCCAAGATAGGCTATATTTTCTGGCAATTCTAAATTTCTAGAAATTGCAAATATTTCTAAAAACAGAGCTTCTATTGCTTCTCTGTTTAACTTTCCATCATTTAAACCTTCTAGTCTATCCACTATTGCACGTTCTCGTTCAGGTCGATATATTGCTCCGCCACTGTGTGCTTTTAAAACTCCAACTTGGTGAACTATTTCCATTCGTTCGTTTATAAGTTTCAATACTTCATTATCTATTGAATCTAACTTGTCCCTTAACTCATCTAATCCAGTTTCATTCATATTTCATTCCTATTTAGTAACTCTACTATTTCACTCATATCTTTACAAATGAATTCGGGTTTTTCATTTTCACTTAATGTAGGTATTACTTCACTCGCGCACTTAACTTTTCCACTCAATACTAATCCAGCTTTCATTCCAAATTTTTTTGCACCAACTAAATCACCCATCATGTCATCTGATATGATTGTAATATCTTCAAAATTCATATCTAAGAGTTCTCTGGCTTTTTCATAATAACTAAAGCTTGGTTTTCCAACAACTTTATACTCTTTATTAACAGCAAATTTAATCATACTCATAATAGCACCAACACCTGGATATCTACTTCCTTCTTTTAAATATGTAGATGTTTCATGCATACCTATTATGTCATCCGTTTTATAAGCACAATCAATCATTTTTGCGTAATCATCATTATGATAATCTTTTTTAATAGAGACAATAAGAGATGCTGGATTTTCAAAATCTAATTCATATCCTAATTGTAACAATACAGCTAAAAATTCTTCCGTCCCAAATGCTGCAACATTTTTTTTCAAAGCAACTTTTTGTAATAACGAAAAAGGGTCAATATAATTTTTTATATTTAATCCCTTATTTTGTAATGAAGCTAAAAAATCTTCACTTTTTGCTTTTGTATTATTTGTTATAACCATATAAGGAATATCTCGTTCATTTAAGATATCAATAAATTCTACAGCACCTAATATTGGTTCTCTTTTTTCATCGCAAATCAACGTTCCTTGAACATCAATAAAAAAGCCTTTTTTAGCCATTGGTATACCTTAATTTCTAAGATGTGAACTCAAGTTATTATTTTAAGAACTCTTCTTCATGAGCAATTAAATCATCAAATGTTTCTCTTCTTCTAATCAGTCTTGCATTTCCATCTTCAATTGCAATTTCTGCAACCCTTGCTCTACTATTATAGTTGCTTGCCATTGTAAAACAATACGCACCTGCACTGTAAATTGCAACAAGATCATTATGTTCTGTTTTGGGAAGTTCTATATTTTTTGCAAAAAAGTCACCACTTTCACAAATTGGACCCACTAAATTACAATCACTTTTATCTTCACTTTTGTTTAATACTTCTAATTTATGTGTTGCATTATATAAAGCAGGTCTGATTAAGTCATTCATAGCACCATCAACAATAACAAATCTTTTTTCACCATTAACTTTTTCATATAAAACTTTAGTAATAAATGTCCCACTGTTTCCAACTAATGATCTTCCTGGTTCACAAATTACGGTGATATCTAACCCAAAGAGTGCTTTTAACACACCTTGCGCATATTCATTTATATCAATTAAAACTTCATTATCATATACGATTCCAAGTCCGCCACCTATATCAAAAAATTTCAATTCAATATCAAGAGCCAATAAGTTTTTCACTAAATCTGCAACAATTTTTGCTGATTCCAAAATTGGCTCAAGTTGCGTTAATTGACTTCCTATGTGTAAATGGATTCCTTGAGGATCAAGGTTATCCGAGTTTTTACATTTGATATATATTCTTTTTGCTGTATCAACATCAACACCAAATTTATTTTCATGTAAACCTGTTGAAATATAAGGATGTGTTTTAGGATCGATATTTGGATTCACACGAACAGAAATTCTAGCCGTTACGTCTAACTCTTTTGCAATAATTTCAATTCTTTCAAGTTCTGCATACGATTCAACATTAATCATTAATATTCCAAGTTCTAATGCTGTTTTGATTTCATCATCAATTTTACCAACACCTGAAAACATAATTTTATATTTTGGTACACCTGCTTTTAGTGCTCTTTTTACTTCGCCTATTGATACACAATCTGCACCTGCACCTAATTTGGCAAGATGTTTAATTACACTTAAATTTGAATTCGCTTTAACTGCATAAGCAATTAACGATTTTCTGGCTCTAAATGCATCTTTTAAAGTTGTATACTGTGTAGTTATATGATTGAAATCATATACATAATAAGGTGTTCCGTATTGTTGTGCTAATTCTTTATAATTTATACTCATAATGTCCCATTGTTTTAAAATCTTAACTTATAATTCCAATGAATTAAAAACTAAAATTTTTATACTTATAAAAAGTAAAAGGATTTAAGCAAAGCACAAATAAAATGTGCAAGTACCAAAATCCTTTATTAACCAATATATAGGTTAAATTTTACTTCTACTTACTTGTCCGAACCATTCCATGCGATTACTTGTTTTCCATTATCGTCAAATGTAGTTGCAGGCATTCCCATAATATTAAACCCATTATCTACATAATGAATTTCACCAGTAACTGCACTACTTAAATCAGAAAGTAAATACATACCTGAGTTTCCAACCTCATGAATAGTTACATTTTTCTTCATTGGAGAATGTGCTTCATTCCATTTAAGCATAAATCTAAATTCACCAATTCCTGCAGCTGCCAGAGTTTTAATTGGACCTGCACTAATAGCATTTACTCTAATACCATCTTTTCCTAAATCTTCAGCCATATATTTAGTTGTCATTTCTAAAGCAGCTTTTGCAATACCCATTAAATTATAATTAGGAATGTATTTTGCACCACCATAATATGTTAATGTTAAAATTGAAGAGTTATCACTCATTAAAGGTTTTAACTCTCTTGTAATTTCAATAAGTGAATATACAGATACATCCATTGCAATATCAAAGGCATTTTTAGAAATATCATAAAATCTTCCAGAAAGTCCTTCTTTTGGAGCAAATGCAATTGAGTGAACAATAAAATCAATTTGTCCCATATCTTTTTCTAAAGACTCTTTTAATGCCTTAATTTCATCAGGATTACTTACATCACATGGATATACAAAATCTGCACTACCCAATTCTTCTGCAATTGGCACAACTCTCTTTTTTAATGAATCATTTAAATATGTAAATGCAATTTGTGCACCTTGATCTGAACAAGCTTTTGCAATACCATATGCAATAGATTTGTTATTCGCAACACCTAAAATTACACCTTTTTTTCCCTTCATAATCATCGTAACGCTCCTTATTTTTTATAAATTATTTGAAATTTTAATTATTTCACAGAAATCATCTGCTTTCCAACTAGCTGTACCAATTAATGCACCGTCTACATTTGGTACGTTTAAAATTTCTTTAATATTGTTAACTTTTACACTTCCACCATATAATAATGGCTTTTGTATTTTTTCCTTAATTGCATTGTGAACATTTGAAATATCACTAGTTGTTGCAGTAACTCCCGTTCCAATTGCCCAAACAGGTTCATATGCAAGAATAAGATTTTCATAATTCACATCAATTCCTACAAATTGTTCCCATACGTAAGTTAATGTTTCGGTTAAGCCCATTTCTTTAACTTCCAAAGGTTCACCAATACAATAAATTATCTTGTATCCTAAATCAGAATAGTATTTATATTTTGAAGCAATTGATTCTTGTGATTCACCTAAAACATGTCTTCTTTCACTGTGTCCAATTAAAATTGTTTTAATTCCAAATTCATCCAGTTGCTCAGTTCCAATTTCACCTGTATATGAGCCTTTTTCAGTAGGATAAGCATTTTGAGTTCCCACTGTAATATTTGATTCAGATGCATAATCATCCAATGAAGTTGCCGTTGGAAATACATATACTTCGTTGTTGAAATTATTTTCTTCCATAAAATTATTTACAGTATTCAAATACTCTTTTGTAGATTTTCTAGTATGATTTGTCTTAAAATTAGCGGCAATAATTGTCATTTTTTTTCCTATATTTATTTTATTTTTATTTATTCGTTAGAACTGACTGCCCCGTCGCCAACTTATTCTTCAATAACCAATGCTTTTACACCAGGTAATATTTTACCTTCGATTAACTCCAGTGATGCTCCTCCTCCAGTTGATATAAATGTCATATCGTCTTCATCTCCAGTTACTCGAACTAAATCAGCAGTATCTCCACCACCTACTATAGTTGTCGCATATGAAGAAGCAACTGCATGAGAAATTTTAGAACTTCCTTTTTGAAATTTTTCCATTTCATAAACACCCATTGGACCATTCCACAAAATTGTATGTGCGTCTTCAAGTGCTTGAGCAAATAACATAGCAGTCGCAGGTCCAATATCAAGACCCATCCAGCCCTTTGGTATTTCTTGTGTTGTTGTTGGTTTAGCAAATGCCTCTTGGCTAAATGATTCAGCAGCTACAACATCTACAGGAAGATAAAACTTAACACCAAGTGTTTTTGCTTCATCCATAATCTTTAACGCATCATCAACTAAATCTTCCTCAACTAAAGAGTTTCCAATGTCATGACCCAGTGCTTTTAAGAATGTAAATGCCATTCCTCCACCAATAATAATTTTGTCTACTTTAGGAACAAGATTGTAAAGTGCTTGCAACTTACCAGAGACTTTTGAACCACCAATAAGTGCCACAAAAGGACGTTTTGGTTCATGAATAATTTTATGAAAGAAATTAATTTCTTTTGCAAGTAAAAACCCAGCTGCTTTTGAATCTTTGTCAAAATATTTAGTAATACCCTCAACAGATGAGTGAGCTCTATGGGAAACTCCAAAAGCGTCATTAATATAAATATCTGCCATTGAAGCAAGTTTTTTTGATAATTCTTCATCATTTTTAGTTTCACCTTTGTTGTATCTAAGGTTTTCTAAAAGTAAAATTTCACCAGCTTGTAGATTTTTTGCAATTTCTAAAGTATCTTCTTGAATGACATTTTTTGCCATAATGATTTCTTGTTTTAACAGAGTATGAAGTCTTTTTGCAACTGGTTTAAGTGAGAATTTATCTTCAAATATCTCTTTAGGTCTACCAAAATGAGAAGCCAAGATAACAGAACAATCTCTATCAATACAATATCTAATTGTACTTAATGCTTCTCTTATTCTTCTGTCATCAGTAATATTACTATACTCATCCATTGGAACATTAAAGTCACAACGAATAAGTATTTTTTTACCTGCAATATCTAAGTTTTTAATTTCTTTTAATTTCATCTATTTCCCTATTTTTTAGAAACAAACAATGCCATGTCAATTAGTCTTGAAGAGTAACCCCACTCATTGTCATACCAAGTCATAACCTTAATCATATTTCCAGCAACAACTTGTGTTAAATCTGAAGCAATAATAGTTGAATTAGTATTCCCAACTAAATCAGAAGATACCATCATATCGTTGTCGACAGCAACAATTCCAGGAAGCTCAATTGCTTTAGCTTCAAACAATGCGTTTAATTCTTCTTTTGTTGTATCTTTTTTCACAACAATATTTAAATCTACCATTGAAACATTTGGCGTTGGCACTCTAACACTTTGACCGTGTAATTTTCCATCTAATTGTGGCATTACTAGTCTCATTGCTTTTGCAGCTCCCGTTGTTGTTGGAATCATATTAGCAGCACCCGCTCTAGCTCTTCTTTTATCTTTACTATGTTTAACATCTAAGATATTTTGATCATTTGTATATGAGTGAATTGTAGTCATTAAACCTTTTTCAATTCCAAACGCATCATCAATTATTTTAGCAACAGGACCCAGACAATTAGTTGTACATGAAGCATTAGATACAATTAATTCACCTTTGTATTTATCTTCATTAACCCCAAGTACAAATGTAGGAGTATCATCTTTAGCAGGCGCACTCATTACCACTTTTTTTGCACCATTATCAATATAAACTTGAGCAGATTCTTGAGTTAAAAAAGCACCAGTACATTCAAGTACTACTTCAGCACCAAAATCAGAGAAGTTTAATTCTTTTGCATCTCTTGTACTAAAAAGCTTTGCTTTAATTGAACCCATATTTAAATAACCATCAGTTACTTTAACATCTCCATCAAAAGTTCCATGAACCGTATCATATTTTACTAAGTACTCCAGCATATCTATACTTGAAGTATCATTCACTGCGACTAATTCAACATCATCTCTTTGTTCAATTATTCTTGCAACACATCTACCAATTCTACCAAATCCATTGATTGCAACTTTTAAAGCCATTGTCTACCTTTATAATTATCTAAAATTTTTAGATATTTTATCCAAAAGTTGCTATAATAATTGTTAAAAGAGGTGAATTTAGGTGAAAATAGCAATCTTTGGTGGAAGTTTTGACCCACCGCATATTGGACATGAGAGTATTGTAACTCAGGCGTTGAAAGAACTGGAAATTGATAAACTCGTTGTAGTTCCTACTTTTCTTAATCCTTTCAAGCAAAATTCATTTCTAAATGCAAAAACTAGGCTAATTTTACTTCAAAAACTATTCAAACATAACGACAAAATAAAAGTTTCCAATTTTGAAATTTTAAAAGACAGAGCAGTTTATTCAATAGAAACTGTAAAATATTTGAAAAAGCTCTACAATACAGACAAAATATATTTAATAATTGGAACTGATAATTTAAAAGATTTACATCTGTGGAACGCCATTGAAGAGCTTAAAACGCTTGTAACTTTTGTAGTAGCTACAAGAAGTGGTTATTTAAATGAGAATTATGGTAAAATAGAGACTTTAAATGTAAATGTTAAAATAAGTTCCACAAAACTACGTGGTACTCTTGATTTAGACTTTATACCCAACATAATAAAAGAAGATGTCAAACAACTTTGGCAAAAAACATAAAAGGCAAAAAAACTTTGAAAAATAGATTAGATGAAATTAAAAGAATATTGGATGAAAAGAAAGCTGAAAATATTGAGGTTATTGACCTAAAAGGTAAAAATTACATTGTTGATACAGTAATTATTGCAACAACATTAAATGGAAAACATGGATTTTCATTACTTACTTACTTAAAAGAGGGTTTAAAACCATTAGGCGAAGACTTTGTTAGAGTTGATGAAGATAATGATTGGACAATTGTAGATTTAGGTGATATGCTTATCCACTTGATGAGTGAATCGCATAGAGCAAAATACAATATTGAAGAGTTCTTAAGTGACTTAGAAAAAAGAGATAGTTAACAACTACCTCTTTTTACCTCTATTTACTTCCTGTTAGTACCTTTTGGTAATTTTGTGTAGCTTTACTAGCTCCACCCATACTTCCTGTAGAAACATAATACCAAACTAGCCCACCAATCAAAAGTAAAAAAAACCATTTCATTACATTGTTTCCTTCGCTGTAATTCCCAGTAATTTAAGTCCTGTTCTAATAGATAATGAAACCATAGCAAGCGTTTTTAATATACTATTTTGGTTTTCACTACCAACAATTTTATGATCATTATAAAATTTATGTAACGAAGCACTTAACGAATATAAATAATCCGTTACTTTTTGCATATCTCTTTTTGCAAATGCTTCTTCAAGAACTGATTGTAACAAAAGTGACTCATAAATCAAATTAATAGCATCATCATTTAAATTCTTTAAATCTGAATCTACTACTTCATTAACACTTAGTTCCGCTTTTTTAAATATCTGATTGATTCTTGCATGTGCATAGTTAATATAAAATATTGGGTTTGAAGAATCATGATTTTTCAATCTGTCTAAATCAAATTCTAAATGTGTATCACTTTTTTTAGTTAAGAATACAAAACGAAGTGCATCACTTCCAATTTCTTCTGCAATATCTGAAAATAATATCACATTTCCAGAACGTTTACTCATTTTGTATGGCTCTCCACCTTTTAACAGTGAAACCATTTGAGATAGTATTACTTCAAGTTTTTCAGGATCATTTCCTAAAAACTTAATTGCAGCTTTAACTCTTTTTATATAACCATGATGATCAGCACCCCAAATATTAATATATTTGTCATACGGTCTGTCAAATTTATCTTTATGATAAATAATATCACCCGCAAGATACGTTGGTATTCCATTTTCTCTTACAACTACTCTATCAACATCGTCCAAAAGTTCCGTTGATTTAATCCAGATTTTTTCATCTTTTTTATATAAAGAGCCATTGTCTTCTAAAACTTTTTTTGTCTCATCCCAATTCGAATATAGTGATTTTTCACTAACAAACTGTTCAAATTCAATACCCACATTTTTTAAATCAGTTACGATAATATCTAGTACTAAGTCTTTGGCAAAAAAAGCAATCTCTTTTTGTTTCGTTTCATCATAAAGGATATCTTTTCCAAATTTTTCAATTACTAATTTGGCAATACCAATCAAGTAATCACCTCTATAGTAAGTTTCAGGGTAAGCTACATCTTCATTAAAAATGAACTCTCGAGCTGCAAGTGAAATTGACAACCCTAATAAATTCATTTGAGAACCTGCATCATTAACATAATATTCACTAGTAATATCATATCCTAAATGTCGACCAACTCTACAAAGAGTATCCCCTAAAATTGCACCTCTTGCATGACCTATATGAAGAGGACCCGTTGGGTTAGCACTCACATATTCCAAAAGAATACGCGAGTTTTGATTCTCTTTTTTACAGAATTCATCTTCATTTTCTAAAGCAGCATTTGTTAAGTTTTCAATAAATTCAGCTGATAATTTAAAGTTAACAAAACCTTTTACAGCTTGTACTGAATCAAAAATTTCTGCATCATCAAATTTTGAAGCTAATTCTTCTGCAATTACAATTGGAGATTTTCTAAGTTCTTTTGCTAATGAAAAAGCCATTGGTGTGGCAAAGTGCCCTAAGGCTTTATCTTTTGGTTTTTCAAGAACAACACTTCTTTCTAAGCATTTTTCAATGTGTTTTTTAACAATATTTTGCAATTATTTATTCCTAAACAGTTTTTGTAGTATCGTTTTTCTCTTCTGATTTAACTTCAGTTTTATTTTCTTCTAGTTTATCTGCACTATCAGTTTTCGCAACTTCTTGAGTTTCATCATCATCTTTTACAGCTTTTTTGAAGTTTTTAATTCCACTTCCTAATCCTTTAGCAAGTTCAGGAATCTTCTTTCCTCCAAATAATAATAGTACTACGAATGCGATTAATACCCATTCCATTCCACCTGGCATACCCATGTTGTTCTCCCTAGATTTATTTAATTTTTTTAGATTATATCTTCTTAATCCTTAATATCAATTATAGCAATTTATTGGTCAATATAATTTGACTTAGGTTAACTTTATTTTTTATTTAAGGAAGAAAAAAAACAATTTGTAGCCACTGCCTGCTGCTAAAATTGTTCCAAATAGATTTAGTGCCATATTGGCAATACCCATAAGAAATGCGGTTTCAAGGAGAAAAAAACTCTCAATTGCAAAGGTCGAATATGTAGTAAGTGCGCCTAAAAAACCAGCAGTTAAAAAAGCCTTCAAGCTTTCATTTATATTATAATGAATAAAAACTGCAAATAAAATTCCAATTAAGAAACTCCCTAACAAGTTTACAGTTAATATTCCAAAAGGAAATTCATATGGCAATAGTTTTGTAACAGTAAAGTTTATATACACACGTGCAATGGCTCCTAAAAAACCACCACAACCAACTGCTACAAGCGTTTGCCAGCTTAGACTCATTATGCAAACTCTTTTTTTAATACTTCTCTCATCTTCTCTTCAGTTTTTTCAAACCAATCACTTTTTCGCTCTGCTTGAATTGGATCTAGATAAATAACCTTAACCATTCCAGGTTTAGCTTCAAGAGTTTTTGAATCAAGAATTTTACGTGTATTTACCAAAACAATAGGTTGAACTCTCAAACCATATTTATTAGCAACCATTTTAGCGCCAACTTTAAATTTTGAAACATTTGTACCCTTGCTTCTAGTTCCTTCTGGAAATATAGCAATGGGTCTACCTTTTGATAATCTGTCTTTTGTCTCTCTTAACAAAGTAACAATTCCAGATTTATCTTCTCTATCAATTGAAATCATTTTTGGAGCTTTGATTATATGTCCAAAGAAAAATAAATCAGATATTTCTTTTTTTGCTACCCATGCTAAGTTTTTTTCATGTAAATACTCGATGACTACAATATCCAATAACGACTGGTGATTCATCATCACCATGTCACAACTCGTATCTAATGTACCAACAATCTCAAGTTTGATACCTAAAAGTTTCATTTGTAACTTCATCCAACCTTTTCTAACGGCATGATTGTTTTTTTTAAAAACATACATTAAAACAATCGTGATCGCTACAGTTATTGAAAACTGTAATAATATAAAATAACCTCTAATTTTTGACAATATTACTTTCCTTTACCCATCCAATAATTTCTTTATTTACGTTTGATTTCTTAAATATTACTTTTAAGAAAATGTCTTTTTTATTTAGTACTTCTACATTTTGAAGTTTATCTATTTTATAAAATACCGTTGATTTATTCGTAGGTAAGATATAAAGATTACTTCCTTGTTTGATTTTAACAATTTCATTTGGCAACATATACAAAATAAATATTATCAAAAATATCAGAGCTAAAAATATATATAAAAACCTTCTTCTAATTAAATATAATAGTAGAAAAAATCCCGCAAAAGAGCCTAGAAGAACTTTTTTGTAAAATAAAACATTACTTTTATTTGGATTTAAATCTGTTTGCGTGCTCACTAATTCATTTTTTAGCACCACAGCTGATTGGATTTTTACAAAATTATTACTCACACTATTATAATATTCAAATGATATTTTTTTTGTATGTAAGGGAACTATGGCATAATAAATTGCTGTTTGTTTGAAAGAGTTTTCATCAACAGAATTAACACCTTGTTCTTTGATATAACTCAAACTAAAATCTTCCAAATTTCCCTGTGTTGCCTTTAATTCCAAAATTGTCAATAACTTATTATTTGTATACTGTTTTGTTTTATGCGTAACTATTTTCAAATCTTTTGCAATGACGTTTGAGAAATTCTCATTATCATCTGAAATATTTTTATATTTAATTTTTTTAGGTTTTAATGTGATTATTTCACTGATAACACTATTTTTATACATTATAATCTGAAATGTTGGCATCATAAAATCTTCGGAGTGAACCTTGAAATAATATTTATTATAAAAATTATTTTTGTTTCCATACTCCCATGGATTTTGAGAGTTTAAAATTGTAACATTTCTAAAGTTTATGAACCTTGTTTCAATTGAATCAAATTCATCCGTAGTTATCGTAGTTTTCAAAGATATTTTAAATCTTTGATTTTTAAAAATAATCCGAGGGCTCTTTTCATAATTTGCATATAGATTTTTTGATATATTTTTATCTAACAAATTTGAGTTAAGCACAGCTTTCTCATATAAATTTTTTATTACAGGTTCAATTTCAACTTTTATATCATCACTACTAAATTCTGCATCTTCACCAAGCATCAATCTATTTATATAAGATTCATTATCATCTGGTACTTCAAGTTCTTCTTTTTGAGGGAACTGTTCATCTATGATTGCTTGAATTTCTGCTTGTTTTTTAAAAATAGATTCTTCACTAACCTGGAAGTTTTCTTGGGAGAGTACAAATTGAAAAAGAAAGATGAATAAAAGTAGATATCTCATTTATAACCTATTTATAAGATTTAAGCAAAACAGTCTGAGTGATTGAAAATAGTCAGACTGTTTTACTTAAAAATGATTATTTGTTAAAAAAACCTTGTAACATTTTTATACCATCATCACAACCTAATAACGTCTCAATTGCACGTTCTGGGTGAGGCATTAGTCCAAAAATATTTTTTTCTTTATTTGAAATTCCTGCGATTTGAGCAACACTTCCATTTAAACTTTCAATATTTCCATTCTCATCACAATACTTTAAAAGAATTTGATTATTTGATTCAAGTTCTTTTAATCCACTTTCGTCAATAAAGTAATTGCCATCATGATGTGCAACTGGAATATTTACAACATCATCATTTTTCAACTCTTCTAAAAACTTATTATCATTGTTAATAACTTTAAGATGATTGTATTTTGAAATAAAGTGTAAGGTATCATTTCTTTTCATAGCACCAGGAAGTAACCCAGCTTCTAATAAAATTTGAAAACCATTACAAATACCAAGTATATTACCACCTTTATTTGCATATGCAGAAACAGACTCCATAATCGGTGCAAATCTAGCAATTGCGCCAGATCTAAGATAATCTCCATATGAAAATCCACCTGGTATTACCACTAAATCAGTATTATCAGGTATTTTTGATTCTTTATGCCAAACAATTGTTACATTAGCACCTAGTTTTTCAAAAGCAAATTGTGTATCATATTCACAGTTAGTTCCTGGAAATTGTAAAACTGTTACATTCATATTCTTAACCTATTATTTCGATATCATAATCTTCGATAACTGTATTAGCAAGAAGTTTTTTACACATTTTAATTGCTTCTTCACGTGCGTCATCTTTTGAATCACAGTTTAATTCAAGAATAATTTGTTTTCCGATTCTTACATCTTGAACAACTTCTTTGAATCCTAATGTATCTAAAGCGTGATGTGTCGCTTTACCTTGGTCATCTAGAACACCTTTTTTTAATGCTACGTTTACAATTGCTTTCATTTATTACCTTCAATTAATATTTTTGCGATTATATCTAAAACCACCTTAGCAGTTTAGATTCAAATGCACTATGTGCTCATATATAAAACTATCTACTTAAACTGTTATGAATTGTACTGTATCCATTTAATATAGTATTTTTAATAGAATCAGGAACTATAACATCTAGTTTTTCGCCTTCTTTTAAAGCTTTTGCTTTCTCTTTCCAATTATTCTTTTTACCAAAATCTCTAAGAATTTGTTTATCCATTGAAATATAGTTTTGAGCTTCAAAGTTTTCTAGCCCAATAAATCTTGAGCTCTCTGGTGTTAAAACTTCATCTCCAAGTACCCATTCACCTTTAGTATTAATAAATATTTCAAATTTTGTATCAACAACTATAATGCCATTATCTTGCGCATATTGAGTGAAATCTTTAAACAGTTTTTCTAAACTAGAAATAATCTCAGGAAATTCAACCCTAACTTTTGCAGAGTTTAAGGGTTCATCTTTAATTCCCTTAGTTGTTGGCGTAAAAATAGGAGTATCAAACTTATGCCATTGTTGTAAGTTCGATGGTAAATCTAATCCATAAGGATCGCTACCGTTTTGGCAAGCTTCAAATAAAGAACCCGTTAAATAATTTCTAAAAATGAATTCGAACTGTACAAGATCTCCATCAATTTCTGCCTCTAATGGTTTACAAAGTTCCATAAATTGACATCTTGGAGCTATACTTAAAGTTTGATCTAAACTCTCCGATAATATAGCTGTTCGAATTCCAGATTCATTTGCAAATGCTGCACCACTATTAGAAATTGCAGTTTGTGAAATACCTTTTCCATCAATTTCAAGATTTAATGGAATATCAAATACTGAACAACGGTCACTTCTTACAAGAAGTACTTTTGGATCTTTACCTGGACAAGTATAAAGATCTGCATTTTTACCAATATAAAATAGGTTATACCCTAACTCTTCTAACTGTGAAATACCTTTTTGAGTTGTAGTTTTCTTTGACTCTGGCCAAAGACCAAGTGCTACAATATCACTTATTTTCATTTTCTATCCTCTATTATTTTGTTGTTATAATTAAACTTGTTAAAATATCTACAGCGGTTTTAAGCTGGTTGTCTTTTAGCAAATCCTCTTGTGTTATAATTCCCTTTTTACCTTTAACATCATCTTTTTTTTCTTTTTTACTATCGTCTTTGTTCCCATCAACTTTTTCTAGTTCACCCTCTAAGTGTTTTTTTAAATCTGCTTCTTTAATTGAAAACAGTGATTCTGGCTCACTTACAGCTTTTCCAGGATAAGAGATAATATCAGGTGTAATTCCTTTAGCCTGAATTGTTCTCCCACTTGGTAAATAATATTTTGCAATAGTTAATTTAATACCTTCACTTTTATCTTTAGTAATTGGAAGTACAACCTGTACAGAACCTTTACCAAAAGATTTTTGACCAACAATTACAGCCCTTTTATGATCTTGAAGTGCTCCACTTACAATTTCACTTGCACTTGCACTTCCACCATTAACAAGAACTATTAATGGTTTTTTGGTAAGAGTTGTTGAACTTTTTGCATAGAATTTTTCTTCTTCTTCTACATCACGTCCTTTTTGAGAAACAATTACACCATCATCTACAAAAATATCTGTCACATTAATCGCTTGATCTAACAGTCCACCAGGATTATTTCTTAAATCTAAAACAATTCCTTCTTTATCTGTATTTTCATTTATAGCTTTAGTTAAACTTTTTGTAACTTTTTTATCAAAACTTGAAACTCTGATGTATAAAATTTTATTATCAAT
>Ga0105351_1000418_pt1 | contig 20249 bp, 23 predicted proteins | sample EN4Hudsemesocosm_FD_83662 | JGI IMG/M metagenome (GOLD analysis project Ga0105351, IMG submission 83662) | Methane-oxidizing microbial communities from mesocosms in the Hudson Canyon - EN4B Hudson Canyon | ecosystem: Environmental > Aquatic > Marine > Cold seeps | place: Hudson Canyon... | reverse complement strand
ATTTTATCACGGCCTGTTATAAATTCACCTCTGTTTCTCCATACTGAGTTTGGAGTATATGCCATTGAAACTTTTATTGGATCTTTTGAATTCCATCCATTTTGCGCAGCCAGTACTTTTTGCGTAGCGCTTTCATACGTAAATGGTGGTATTGGCAATCTTTGCATATCTTATCCTTTTATATAACTACTTGACTAAAAGACTTTTTAGGTTTTTAATTTGTGTTATAAATATTTCTTTATCATTGTATAATCGCATCATCATAAGTGCACCTTGAATAGTTGCTACATTTTGTTTTGCAAAAAACCTTGTGCCGTTATCACTGTATTTAGACTTTAAAATTATATATAGTGCCTCATCCAATTTGTAAAGTAGCTTTGTATTTCTTCTTTAAACTCAGAAATGTCGTTAATGACTTCTAATGTCCATCTACCCAACAAACATCCTCCCTCACTGTTTAAAAAATAATCCTGAACTTCACTATTTAGGTTGTCTAAACGAGTAGTTTTTGTCAAAAGCATAAATAAAAATCTCCTCATTAAAATGATTATGAATAGATTTTAGACAAGCCAAGCCTAATTCTTGTTTACCTTTAAAATGGTGGTAAATACTGCCTTTTATTAAACCACATGCTGTTGCAATATCTGCAATAGAGGTTTTATAGTATCCATACACCTTAAAAAGATGTATGGATTTTTTTAATAGTGTTTCTTTGTCTGTTTTAATAACTGGCATACTTTCCCTTTAATATGTAATAAGGTAATTCTCTTAATAAAATTTTTAATCTTTTATAAGATTTTTATCTAAAAAATCCAACATATACTTAGCTGTTTTATCAACTTCTTCTTCTAAAACAAAATGTCCTGTATTAATTAAGTGAAACTCTAAGTTTTTCAAATCTCTTTTATATGGATGTGCCCCTGCACTTGGGAAAATTTCATCTTTATCTCCCCATACAATTAGGGTTGCTGGCTGATACTTTCTAAAGTACTCTTGCCATTTTGGATAAAGAGCTGGATTACTTCCATAATCATAAAACATTTGTAGCTGTATTTCATTGTTTCCTTTTCTATCTAGAAGTTTTTGATCCATGCTCCAGCTATCAGGGCTAATACTTGATACATCTTTTGCTCCATTTGTATATTGCCATTTAGTTGCACCTTCAGTTAGTAAAAATCGTAGGGCTTCATCATTTGTCATATTTGGTTTTTTATAAGCTTCTTTGATGTTACTCCACCAATTATTATCTAATCCTTTATTCACTGCACTTCTATCTTTCCAATACTCTTTAATTGGTTCCCAAAAGTCATTATCTAAACCTTCATCATAAGCATTACCATTTTGGATTATTAAAGATTCAATACTTTCAGGGTTTGCACTAGCAATTCTAAATCCAATTGGTGCACCATAGTCCATCACATACATGCTGTATTTTGTAATAGAGAGTTTTGTTAAAAGTTTTTGTACTATTGATGCCATATTATCAAAGGTATAATCAAATTCTTTGATGCTTGGCATTGAACTATTCCCATATCCTGGATAATCTGGCGCAATTACATGATATTTGCTTGATAATTTTGGAATTAAGTTTCTAAACATATGTGAAGATGTTGGAAAACCATGTAAAAGCAATAACGTTGGTTTGTCTTTAGAACCAGCTTCTCTGTAAAAAATATCAAGCCCCTCAATTTTTTGAGTTTTGAATTTTGTTTTTGATAACTCTATTGCGTGTGATCTGTTTTCTTTTGCAAATGCCAGGTTTGTAAAAGCAACTTGTGATAATAGTACTGCTGTAAGCCCAATTTTGTAAATGTTTTTCATTTTGTTTTTCCTTTATTTAAAATGTTTGTTTTGACATGATAATTTCATACTCTTCAAGAGTAAACCGTTGCGTAATGTGTTGATTGCAATTCCAATCGTATGCTTTGATTTTAAATAACAATAACCTTTGCACTTTTGCTTTATACTCCTCATTCACCAAAATTTCTTTAAGTTTTTGGTTTTCATTTATATCAACTATTTGAGTTTCGACCCAAATTTTTAAACGACTTTTAGTTGGATAATCCATTAAAAATAACATGGCTTTGTTGTTTGCACTGAAATTTCCAGTACTTATGTATTGGCCATTTCCACTAAAATCAGCCATGGCCAATGTTGTATTATCAATAACTTTTAAAAAACCTTTTGGACCACCTCTGTGTTGCATATAAGGCCACCCATTTTCACCCACGCTAGATACATAAAAGCTATCTCTTGAGTGGATAAAACTCTCTTCACTTGATGTTAATTCAAATCTGTCAGGTGAATTTTCAACTTGTGAATAATGATTTCTTGAGCCAAATTGCTCTTGAACCTTTTTAACACTTTGATTAAAAGCCATTTTTGTGAAATTTTGATTCATTTTTTTCCTTTATATTAACTATCTAACGTATGTTAGATTTTACAATCAGGCCATTAAATTTCGCCATATTTTGAACTAACTAACGTAAGTTAGATAAATGTTATTGTAAAACATACCTTATGATTTTATAGATTTTTCAGCCAACTTCTAACGGCATCTAGTCTTTGTGTCTGCTCATCTAATTTATCTAGCAGCATTGCCCCTTCAAGGCTTGATATAATGACTTTGGCTAAACTAGAGGAATTTTCTTTATCTTCTATTGTTTTGGCAATCCATTTTTCAGCTTCTTTAAAAAAACTTTTAGTTTTTTCTTTTGTAAGAATATCCAAACTATCATTTTGAGATGCCAACATTCCACCAAGACAAAATTTTCCATCTTTAAGAACAGCCTCAAATACATCAACAAACTTAAGAAGTCTTGTTTTTGGATCTTCGTATTCAAGAGACAAATTCTCTAAATATTGAGAAAACCCATCTGCGTAATTGTTTATTAATTCATAAAGCAAACCATCTTTAGATTTAAAATGGTACATTACAGAAGATGATTTAATTCCAACAGATACACCTAAGTTTCTAATTGTCAATGCATTGATGCCTGATTTTTGAACTGTATTTGTAGCTATTTTTATTAGGTCTTCTTTAATATTATTCATTTAAATCCTTTTTATATGTCTAACGCTTGTTAGATAAGAGAATTATGTCATACTTAAGTTTAAAGTTAACTTAAACATAAATCATGCCAAGCATTATATAACTTGGCATATATAAATATTAAAGCACGGATAAAATAGCTTCTAGTTTTTTATCCCGATTAATCGCAAGTTGTTCAGGTGTTTTCCCTGCCATGTTTTTCTCAACTTCACATATGAGTTTTTCTTTGAACTCAGGAGTTACTTGAGGTCTTTTAGCATCATCCCATAAGTCTTCAAAGGCATCACCTAAATGTTCCAAGAAATGTTTTAAACCTCCAGTTCCTCCTCCTAAGTGAAAAGTTTCAAAAGGCCCCATAACAGCCCATCTAGGTCCTAGTGCTGCAGTTATTGCTAAATCCACATCTTCTACACTAGCTTGTCCACTTATAACAGCGTCAACAGCTTCTCTCCAAATAGCAGCTTGAAGTCTATTTGCTAAATGTCCTGAACGCTCGATATTAAGTAAAATAGGTTGTTTTCCTATTGATTTATAAAATTGCATTGCTTTCGAAATACTTTTTTCTGAAGTTAAGGTTCCTCCAATAACTTCAACTAAAGGTAATAAGTGAGGAGGGTTAAATGGATGACCTACTAGTATTCTGTCTGCATATTCTATTCCCTCTTGTAATTTTGAAGGTTGTAATGTTGAAGTTGAGGATGCTAAGATAGTATTAATTCCAACAGATTTAGTAATTTTTTTATACAGTTCATGTTTGATGGTTATTGATTCAGGAGCATTTTCTTGAATTATATCAGCACCCATTACTGCATCCTCTACATTAGAATAAAAAGTTAACTTGACATTTGGGTACTCTTTTCTTAAAAGATCAAGGCTTTGTTTTACCTTAATATTTGGATCCCAAACTTGTACATCATGAGCAGCCTCTAAAAAACCTTTAACCCAACTAAGACCTATTACTCCACAACCTAAGACTGCAACAGTATTTTTTTGTTTATCATTCATAGTAAATTCCAGTTTATAGTATTTGTATGAAGTATATTTATATAAAATGACTTTTTTATGATTTTTTTGAAGAGTTTAAAAGTTTAAACGTAGTAATGATAGTACAATTAAATAATTGTACCATCATCAATAATAATTTTATTTCGTCCTGATTCTTTTGCTTCATATAGAAGTAAATCAGATTTTTGAAGTGCATTTGTATAAGAATCATATTGACTTCTAATTGTGGTACCTGCACTAAAGGTTATTTGTATTTTATTTTTTTTATATAAAAATTTATTTTGAGTTATAATACTCTTAATTCTTTTAAGATATTTAAGAAGTTCTCGTTTGAGATTAAAGTGTATAATTGCTACAAACTCTTCTCCCCCATATCTACAAACAATATCATTTTCTCTTGTCTCTTTTTGTAAAACCTTACCAAAAGTTTTAAGAATAACATCACCACCTTCATGTCCATACGTATCATTTACATTTTTAAAGTGGTCAATATCAAAAAATATTATTGCATATTGTGTATCATTTCTAACATAGCTATTTTCGATTCTTTGAATTTCTTCATCAAAGGCTCTTCTAGTTAAAAGCCCCGTTAAATGGTCAATAGAACTCTCTTTTTTTGCACTGTCAAGTTCATCTTCAAGCTTTTGAATTTTTTGTTCAAGTTTAGTAACTTGACTTTTTCCATCTTTAAATTTCTCACCAACAGCGGTCATTTCATTTTCGATTGAAAGTGCAGCACTTACAAGTTTACTTTGAAGTAACGAAAGCTCTTTTAAGTTTCCATTGGACATATCAAGTGATTCGATTTTGTCTTTAATTTCTGAGACATTGTCTGAACCACTTCCACTACTTGAAATGGCATCATTTAAATACTTACCCATTAATGTTACTAGTTTAGCAATATCTTCAGTTTTTTGTTTAACAATATTTTGATCAGCCTCAAATCGTTTTGTTATATAAGATTGCATCTCTTTTTGTATATCTTCTTCAAACATTAGAGATGGAGAATTACCAATTTTAATTGAAAATTTTGCTAAATTTTCATCAAGTTCAATACTAATTGAAGGAGTTAAAGATGATTGAAATATAGACGCCAAATTGTCAACATTTTTTGTCGCAACTCTGTTTAATAAAAGTGTAATTAAGTCATCCACTGATTCAATATCTTTTTCAGCAACTTCTTTTTGTTCACTTTCATTTAACTCTTGCACCAGTTTTTTAAATTTCTCACAATCTTCGACTGGAAACTTTAAATCTTTAGCAACTGAGCAAAATTCCTTTTGATAGGCACTTGGAGTTGGGTTTATTTTTTTATTTCCTAAGTTTAATAAGGTTTTATCTACAACTTCTTCAATTTTATTCATAGGTTTATCCTAGTAGTTTTTTTACCATTTCATTTATTCTTTTTCCATCAGCAACACCCGCAAATTCTTTACTAGCAACACCCATTACTTTACCCATATCTTTCATAGTTTGTGCACCCACATTTTCTATGATTGTTTTTGTTTTAGTTTCTAGGTCTTCATCACTTAATTGTTGTGGTAAGTAGGCCTTGAAAAATTCAACTTGCCCTAACTCTTTTTCTTCTAAGTCCTCTCGGCCAGCATCTTTATATGCAGTTGCCGCCTCCATTCTTTGTTTAATTCCTCTTTGAATAAGTTTTAAAACTTCTGGATCTTCAAGAACTCTTCTTTCATCAACTTCAATTTGTTTTATCATTGTATTAATTGCTCTAATACAATCTCTTCTAACAATCTCTTTTGCTCTCATAGCAGCTTTTAAATCAGATTTTAATAATTCTTTTAAACTCATAAATGTTTACCTTTTTTAATAATTGCATAAATTATAGCCAAATATACCTTTTAGCTATTAAAACTTTCAACCAATTCTTCCAGTTCTAAAAAACGTTCGACTTTTACTTCATATACTTTTTCAATTTCTTCTAGTTCTTGAGAAACAGCTACAATTCCCTTTATTTCATAACACTTGGGATCCATAAGGCATGCATTTAATTTTTCTATTTGATTTTCATGATCTTCTATTTCTTTAGGGAGCATGTCATACTCTCTTTGTTCATTAAATCCAAGTTTAGTTTGAACTTTTTTCTTTGTATTTGATATTTCTTCTGATTCTTTAGTTTGAGTTTTTATTTCTTTTTCAAAAGTACTTATATCTTGTATCTCTTTTTCAAGTTCTAGATATTCACTATAAGGCTGATGGCTTTCCATTACATTTCCATCTCCTTTAAAAACGTAAAGTTTTTTTGCAATTTTATCTACAAAATATCTATCATGACTTACAATTATAAGTGCACCTTGAAAGTTTTCCAAATACTCTTCAAGAATATTAATTGTTGGAATATCTAAATCATTTGTGGGCTCATCCAAAATTAAACAGTCAACACCTTTTGTAAATAGTAAGGCAATAGCTACTCTGTTTTTTTCTCCTCCACTTAAAATACCTACTTTTTTCTCCAAATAATCTCTTGGAAATAAAAAGTTTTTCAAATACCCATATACATGCATATTTCTTCCATCGTTTAAAACAACTCTGTCTCCACCATTTGGACAAAAGGTATGCATAATAGTTCTATCATTATCAAGCATTTCTCTTTGTTGATCAAAGTACCCTATCTTAAAGTCACCTTTCTTAAATACACCACCATCTACTTGAAACTTTTCAGTGAGTATTTTTAGAAGAGTAGACTTTCCACTTCCATTAGGTCCAACAATAGCAATGGCATCTTTTTGTACAATTCTAGTAGAGAAATCTTTAATAAGAAGTTTATCTCCAAGTGACTTCTCTATTTTTTCTAATTCAAATAGCATTTTTTTCTTGTTTAAAATTGCACCATCTGTTTTGTTAAATGCTTTTTGTTCTCGTTGAAGCTCAATTTTCATTTTATTGATTTGTGCAGGGTTTGATCTTGCTTGTTTTTTCAAGTCAAAGTACTCAGATTTTCTTCTTTGATTCCTTTTCCTTCTAGCTGTAACTCCTCTTTGCATCCAATGTGCTTCTCTTTTTACAAGTCTTAAGAGGTTGTCATGATCTTTTTGCATGTTGGACAATAGTTCTTCTTTTTGTGTTAAATAATCACTATACCCTCCATGAAATTTTCGCAGTTTCCCATTATCAATTTCAATAACTGATGTTGCAATATTATCAATAAAGTATCTATCATGTGAGATGAAAAGGAGAGTAAAGTTTTCTTTTAAAAGTAACTGTTCTAAAAACTCAACCATATAAACATCAAGGTGGTTGGTTGGCTCATCAAGTAATAAAACATCTGGTTTTTTAAGAAGTAATCCCGCAAGACTTACTCTTCTTTGCTCTCCACCACTTAACAATGCAACTGGTTTATCTTCATACTCTTTAAGTTTGAATTCTTTTAAAACTCTCTCAACCATATTGTCCAAGTCCCAAGCACTGTGGAAATCAAGATATGTAGCAAGTGTTGCTTGTCGTTCGAGTAATTCATTGTTTTCATAGTCAGTTGCAACTTTAATTGAAATATCATCATATTCATTTTTTGCACTCTTTAATTCAACAAGCTGATTTTCAATAGCAACTTTTACAGTGATATTGTCATCAAACTTTGGCTGTTGATCTAACATTTCAATTTTAATGGATTTGTCGATGGCTTTAATTCCAGCATCTGGTTCAACTAAGTTCATTATGATTTTCATTAATGTTGATTTACCTTGGCCATTTTGGCCAATAACAGCGACTCTTTGTCCTGCGTTTAAAGTAAAATTAGCTTCTTTTAAAATAACTTTTGTATCGTATTGTTTTGTAATGTTTTGTAAGTCTATCATTGCCATGTATTAGTAACCCCTGTAAATCTATTTTTTGAATCTAGACTTATTATAATTATTTGAGAAAAGTTATATATTTTTATACGTTATGTATATCTCATATTTTCTATATCTTAAGTGGATAGTACTATAAATGTAGTTATATGATGCTTTATTTCATATGTCAATAGTTGCTTTGGAATAAACTGATAACTAGAGTGGTAAAACTAATATTTATCATTACATATAATATTAATAATACATATAATACTTAAGAAAAATTTTATATTAAATCATTTATATAATTAATCTTGATTAATATCATAACTTCAACTTATAATAATGTAAAAAAAAGACTAAAATAGCGTCACATAAGCGTCACTTATAATTGTGAAAAGTAAATTTAATATTACATTAAGATTACATTAACTTATAATTTCCTATATTTTAATAAGGGCTTTTTTTGATTTTTTTTAAGTAAATAAATTAAGTAAAAATTATAATTTACAGTGAGCTTTTATGATTATTATTTTACTTTAGAAAATCATCAATTATTAAAAGGGGAGATGAATGACACAAAAAAGTAAGAGTTTAAATAAACAACAAAATAATACGTCGTTGAAGGGAGCTAGTAGAAGAAGTTTTTTAAAAAAAGCAGCTGCTTATTCAGTCAGTGCAATCACTGCAGCAAATATTTTGGCGCCAGTTAAAATAAAAGCAGATGATGAAGCAATAACTCAACCAGCAGTTTGGGGCGGTAAATTGGGTGACTTGGTTGATAAATATAAATATGGGGTTCCTTCCCCTTATGAACATAACAATATAAGAAGAGTGCATGATTTATTATCTTCAGGTGATAGATATGCAACAGTATCCATGACTCCTTTACATCAACAAGAAGGAATTATTACTCCCAATGGTCTATTTTTTAATAGAAGTCATAGTGGTGTTGCACATGTAGATCCATACAAGTTTCGGTTGATGATTCATGGTTTAGTTGAAAAACCACTTGTTTTAACACTTTCAGAACTAAAAAGATATCCAAGTCAAAGTAGAATACATTTTATTGAGTGTCCTGCAAATGGCTCAACTGGATGGAGAGGTCCTCAGTTTAATAACCTCCAATTTATTAAAGGAATGATGGGCTGTGCTGAGTGGACTGGAGTTAGGTTAAAAACGGTACTTGATGATCTGGGATTAAAACCTAATGCCAAATGGATGTTAGCAGAAGGCAGTGATAACTCTGAAATGGCAAGAACAATTCCTATTGAAAAAGCATTGGATGATGCTATGTTGGTTTGGGGACAAAATGGAGAACCTCTTCGACCTGAACAAGGTTATCCTGTACGACTACTACTTCCTGGTTGGGAAGGCAATTTAAATGTCAAGTGGTTAAAAAGATTAGAGTTTTCTGATAAACCTTGGCACTCAAAAGAAGAAACTTCAAAATATACAATGTTACAGCCAAATGGGAAAGGTATTAATTTCTTTTGGCCAATGGAAGTAAATTCAATTATAACTTCACCCTGTCCAGAAGTACCTTGGACAGATCTTAACATTGGGGATAAAGTTGAAATATCTGGTGTTGCTTGGAGTGGGAGAGGAACAATTAAAAATGTTGATATATCACTTGATGGTGGAAATAATTGGAGGGAAGCCAGATTAAAGGGGCTTGTCCTAGCAAAAGCATGGACAAGGTTTTCCTTTATTACTGTGTGGGATGGAAAAACAAAAGTGATGTTAAGCCGTGCTATTGATGATAGTGGACATATTCAACCAACCATTGACAAACTTATTGAAAACGTAGGGGTTGAAGGAATTTATCATAGAAATCCTATTGTTGGATGGGAAGTAAATGCAAAAGGGGAGGTTAATAATGTTCACGTTAGAAGTTAAAAAATTATTCACTCTAATACTACTTGTCTCTGCATTTCTTAGCTCAAGTATACAAGCTAGTGGCACTCACTTTAAAAAAAATGTAGATGGGGCTGTTATTTATCCACATAAAAATGGAAAATATACAGATTATTATCTTAATGAACAAAGCACAAAAGGCTTTAGTAATTATGGTAGAAAACCAACTGCAAAGGAGCTAAAAGCCTGGAATATTGACGTAATGCCAGATGGTACAGGTTTACCTGAAGGAAGTGGGTCTGTTGAACAAGGAGATGAACTGTATGCTAATCAATGTGCTATGTGTCATGGTGATTTTGGAGTTGGAGGACAAGGATATCCTGCTTTAAGTGGGGGACAAGGATCTCTTACAAACCAGTTATTAAAAGAGGGCGATGAACCACCTTTTAGAACTATTGGAAGTTACTGGCCTTATGCAAGTACTCTTTTTTGGTACGTCAAATCTGCAATGCCTTTTCCAAAACCTAAAAGTTTGTCTAATGATGAAGTATATGCGCTTGTTGCGTATATGTTGTCTATTAATGATATTACAATTGAAGGTGTTGAGTTAGAAGATGAATATGTATTGGATAAAAAGAAGTTTTTGAAAATCAAAATGCCAAATGAAAATGGTTTTTATCCTGTAAATCCAGCAAGAACTGATTTAAAAGAACAACGTGTTCCTTTGGCTCAAGGAAAGCGCTGTATGAAAGATTGTAATGCACCAAAAGCTGTACGAATTGCTTATGAAATTACTGGGTTTGATCCAACAATTTCTACCAAAAAAGACTGGCATCAACAATCAAGTAATACAAAAGTAGCTGTAGGTGAAAAGTTATATACACAAAGTTGCAGTGCTTGTCATGCCAATAAATCAATTGGTGCGCCTGTATTAGGTGATAAGGAAGCATGGAGTGAAATTATTTCAAAAGGAGAAAAAACGGTCTTTTTAAATTCTATTAATGGATTAAACGCGATGCCTCCTCGAGGTGGGAATATGGATCTAACTGATTCTCAAATGAAACAAATAGTGGACTATATGATTAGTATGAGTAAATAACGTAACTAAATTAAAGGAGAGAAAATGAAGTTAACAAAAAGTTTATTGATGGCCTGTTTTATTAGTGTCTTTTTAACAACGGCTGGTTTGGCAAGTAACATGCAAATGGTTAAAAAAGGTGAGAAAATCTTTATGACTAAAAGTAAGGGAAATTGTTTAGCTTGTCATGCAATTGAAGGAAAAAAAGTGGATGGACCAGGAAGTCTTGGACCAAAACTACAATATCTATCTGTTTGGCCAGAACAAGCACTTTATAATAAAGTTTATGATCCCTATACCACGAATCCAATCTCAGCAATGCCTGCATTTGGAAAAAGTGGATGGTTGAGTACAGAAGAAATCAAAGCCGTAGTTGCTTATTTACAAACAATTAATTAAAGGAAAAACAATGAACAGAAGAAATTTTTTAAGCTTAGGATTTGGTGCAATGATGGTATCTGCACTTCCTTCTTCATTAAGTGCAATTAACTTTAGAGAAACCAAACCAAAAGCCTGGACTGCAAGTAAAGTTGATGCTGCAATAAATGAAGTATTTGGTTCATCTGCAACTATTACAGGTAACGTCAAGTTAAAAGCACCTGATATTGCTGAAAATGGTGCCGTTATTCCAGTAACTGTTTCATCAAAATTAGCAGGTTCAAAGGTGGCTGTTTTCCAAGATGCAAACCCAGAAAGTACTGTTGCTGTTTTTACTGTGCCCAAAAATGGAATTATTGATTATTCAATCAGAATTAAAATGCAAAAAACTGGTAGTGTAACAGCTGTTGTAGAATCTGATGGGAAATTGTATGCAGCTTCAAAAACTGTCAAAGTTACTATTGGTGGTTGTGGAGGGTGATTTATTACTTTCACCCATATCTATAAATAATACATATACTTAAAAGGAATAATAATGGCTAAGAAAACAAGAATTAAAGCAAAGTTAAAAAAAGGGATAGTAACAGTTAAAGCTCTGGCAAATCATGAAATGTTATCTTATAGAGAAGCAAAAAGTAAAAAGAAAGAGGTAAACTTTATTACCTATATGCTTGCAACTGTAAATGATAAAATTGTGTATGAGGTATCTACGAGTCAATTTTTATCAAAAAATCCTTATATAAAATTTAAATTCAAAGATGCTCAAAAAGGTGATATTGTTAAAATCACGTGGAATGACTTAAAAGGTGCTACCCAAGTTAGTACTGGAAAAATTAAGTAGTTGGTATTAAACGAAATTTAAAATATAAGGAAATTATATGTTACTAAAAATGATAAAAACAACGGTGTTATTTGTTTTTGCTACGACTTCATTAAATGCAACAGATTTTAATGACCAAGCAGAAAAAGACAGACTTGCTTTAATAAAATACTTTGAAGCAAAATTTGAAGATCCCCAAAAAAACAAAAATACTTTTTTCCCATACTCTACAGATGATGAGCTAAAAAATGGCTTCATAAAAGGTTTGAAACATCAAGATTTTGCTAAAGGTAATTATGCCTTTAATAAAGATGGAAGAGCGCAGTATGAAGAAATTAATGAAATGCCTCCATATGAAGATGCAATTGAAGAGGGGGAGGAGATATATGCCAAAAAGTTTGCCAATGGAAAAGCATTTTCAAGTTGTTTTCCCAATCCTACCATTGCAGGAGATTATCCAATTTTTGATGATAAAAAAAGTGAAGTTATAACGTTAGGTGTTGCTATCAACAGATGTTTAACGTTAAACAATGAAAAAAAATGGAAAATCTCAAAAGGTAAGATGGCTAAGTTGCAAGCATATTTTTCATACGAAACAACACAAGCACAAAAACAAGTTGATGTAAAAATAAACAGTGCCGCAGCAGCTAGTGCATATAACAGAGGTAAGGAATATTATTATACGCAAAGAGGTTATTTGAAACTTTCTTGTGCTTCATGTCATGTACAAGGTGCTGGTAAAAGAGTCAGAAATGAAAAAATGTCTCAGCTTTTAGGACACACGACTCACTTTCCAGTTTTTAGACTTAAATGGGCAGGTCTTGGTACATTAGAGAGACGAATGTCAGGTTGTATTAAAGATGAAGGTCAAGTTCCACCAAAAGCAACTAGTACTGAAATGAAAGAGTTGTTGTATTTCATGAGTTACATGTCCAATGGTATGAATGTTGATGGACCAGATATTAGAAAATAATTAGGAGAATATAATGAAAAAAAGAGATAAAAATTTGTTAAAAACAAGCTTGGTTTTAGTGGGTGCTGCTTTAATTATATCAGGGTGTTCTTCAAAAAATGGTATGGCTACTACGTCTAATATGAATAGTAAGTTTATGAAAGTATCAAAAATAAACATTCAAGAAGTCTGTAATGTTCAAGACAAAGGAATTACAAGTGTTCTTACTACTGCCTCTAAATACAATAAAATTGCAAAAAGTGAGGGATTAGAGTTTATGAGATTGGGAATGAAAACTTCCCAATATATAAAATCAACACAAATGGCTGTTAAAAATGGATCTGATTTGGTTGATATTGTAAATAAGAAAAAGAAAAAGACAGGAACCGTATCAACCTCATTTGCTGCATGGAGAGCATGTTCTTTTGCAATATCAGCACTACAACAAGCACATGATGCAAAAACAACATGGAAACTAGCAACTCCAGGTGATGGATTTACGTACTAAGTAAAACAATTTATGTAAAAGGAGAGTTAAATGAAAATATTAGAAAAACTATTATTAATATTTGTATTTAGTGGGCTGTTTTTAAGTGTTGGTTTTGCCCAAAAATTTGTTCCTATTTCAAAAGGAGTTAAATCTGTTGAAATTACACTGGATGAGGAAACGTTTGTAATTATGAGGAATCAATCAAAAAAGAACAAAATTTCAGCACTGTATGAAACTACTTTTAGAGGTATTCCTCAACCTATTATATTAGCAAAAGGAGTAGAAACACTTGGTGAATTGGAGTTTATTGAGTATATGAAAAAAGCTCAAAAAAATGAAAAAATATTAATAGTGGACAGTAGAACGCCTGGATGGTATGAAAGGTTAAGAATACCAGGTGCAATTAACATTCCCTTTACTAATTTTACGACAAAAGAAGAAGCCATTGAAGCAATGGAGGATAACTTAGATGTGAAGGTTAATGACGATGGTTCATTGGATTTTTCAAAGGCTAAAACTATTGTTGCTTATTGTAATGGGTATTGGTGTGGACAAACACCAGGAATGGTTAAAAATGCCAAGTTCTCGTTACTTAAAATGAAGTATCCAGCTTCAAAAATCAAATATTATAGAGGTGGTATGCAAGCATGGACTTCTATGGGATTTACTGTTGTTGGAAGTGGCTTATAAAATATATTTGAATAAGAGGTAGTAATATGGGAAAATTAAGTAGAAGAGAATTTATATACATGATGGCAGTACTTGGTGCTGCTCCTGTGTTTGCAAATTCACATACAAGAATGGCACAAACAAACAAAGCTGAAGATTATTATAAGTTGAAGAACTTTGGGAATGTACGACTTTTACATATGACAGATAGCCACGCACAACTATTACCTGTGTACTTTAGAGAACCCAGCGTAAATCTTGGTTTTTTTGATAATTATGGAAAACCCCCTCATATCGTAGGTGAAAATCTTTTAGACTATTATGGAATTAAAGGGAATAAGAGATTAGAGTATGCCTTTTCAAGTGTAAATTTTGAAAAACATTCGAAAGTTATGGGAAAAGTGGGTGGTTTTTCACAAATTAAAACAGTTGTTGATTATTTGAGAAATAATTTTGGCTTGAAAAAAACTTTACTTTTAGATGGGGGAGACACTTGGCAAGGAAGTGCAACTGCTTTGTATACTAGAGGTACTGATATGGTAGGTGCTATGAATTTACTTGGTGTTGATGTGGCTGTTGGACATTGGGAATTTACCTATAAAGCCGAAGAAATTTTAAAAAATGTTAAAGCTTTAGATGCAGAGTTTTTAGCGCAAAATGTGTTTGTTAAAGAGGACGCCTTAATGGAAGGAGCATCTGCTTATGATGAAGACAGTGGTTTGGCTTTTAAACCGTATACAATTAAAAAAATGGGCAATGCAAGAGTTGCAGTAATTGGACAAGCTTTTCCCTATACAACTATAGCAAACCCACAACGTTTTATTCCTGATTGGACATTTGGAATAAGAAATGATGAGATGCAAGAGTTAGTGGACACTATTAAAGAAGAAGAAAAACCAGATGTTGTGATTGTATTATCTCACAATGGTTTTGATGTAGACCAAAAAATGGCAAATGTATGTACTGGAATTGATTTCATTATGGGAGGACATACCCATGATGGAGTCCCTGAAGCTGTACCTGTTAAAAATGAAGGAGGTACTACTTATGTTTGTAATGCTGGAAGTAATGGTAAGTTTATAAACGTACTTGATTTAGATATTCAAAATGGAAAAATAAAAGATTTTAAGTTTACGCTTCTTCCTATTTTTTCTGATTTAATTCCAGAAAATAAACAGATGAAACAGTATATTCAAAACGTGCGAAAACCATTTTTGAAAGATTTAAACAGACAAATTGCAACAACAGATGAGACCCTTTTTAGAAGAGGAAATTTTAATGGCTCTTGGGATCAAATTATTTGTGATGCCCTTATTGATGTTAAAGGGGCAGATATCTCTTTATCTCCAGGTTTTAGATGGGGTACGACAATTATGCCAGGACAAGCTATTACCTTTGATGATTTGATGACACAAACGGCTATGACTTATCCAGAAACCTATGCAAGAGATATTACAGGTGCAGGAATTAAAGCAATCCTAGAAGATGTTGCAGATAACTTATTTAACGAAGACCCCTTTTATCAACAAGGTGGGGATATGGTAAGAACGGGAGGGATTTCTTATAGGATTAATCCAACTGCTGCTATGGGTTCACGAATTACAAATATTGAGCTTAGTAAAAATGGTAAAAAATTACAGGCCAATAAATCCTATAAAGTTGCAGGTTGGTCAACTGTTGGTTCCAAATCACCAGGTGAACCAGTATGGGAAACGGTTGAAACTTATTTATACAATATGAAACATATCAGTAACTTAAAAGTAGATGCCCCCGATATTATTGGTGTAAAAGGTAACCCTGGAATTGTTTAAATAAAAGTTAATAAATCTAAAATTCAAAAAAGTATGAGGTTAAGGCTTTATATTTTTTTGATATAAATTGAAAAGGAGTATATCCAGATGTTAGAAAAAATATTTTCTTTTTTATTATTGTATGCTGTACTTTTAAATGCGAACTTTAATGAAGGTAAAAAAATATTTGACAAAAAATGTTCTTCTTGTCATGGTGGATTTATATCAATAAAAGAAATAAAAAAGAATTTTTTTGTGAATAAAAATGAAACCCTAAAGTTAAGTGCTCCTACTGTGAACATGATTACGTATGATATTTTAATTGGTTCTAAACATATAGGAGATAAAGAAGACCCAGAAATCCAGCAAATGGAAATAGAAGAGTATTTAAAAGAGTATCTAACTAATCCCAGTTTAGATAACAGTATCAGTGATCCTTACATCTTAAAATTTTTTAAAGTTAAAAAAAGTATGAAAGATGAACTAAGTGATGAAGAGTATATGTATTTGTCAATTTACTTCATGCAATATAACAAGAATAGATTAAAGAATAATCCAATTACAGAAAAAAAAGAAGTTGCTGTAAAAAAATACAATGACAATGTGTTATTAAGCTATGCGAATAAAAACGCAAAACCGTTTATCATATATGCTACATCAAAAAACTGTTATTATTGTAAAAAGATGGATAAAGAAGTACTTCAATTAAAAGTAATTAAAAAGCAGATACAGAAAAACTTTAATTTTGTAAAAGTAGATGTTGATACTACTGAACTACCATTTGGCTTAAATAAACAATATAAAAAGATTACACCCACATTTTTTATCGTGTCAAAAACAGGAAAATTCCTAACGCAATATCCAGGCAGTTGGAATAAAGAAGATTTTTTAGAAATTTTACAGGAGAATAAAAAATGAAAAAGAATATTGGAATAGTAATAAATACATTTAGTGCAAAAAAAAGCGAAAGTGGATTACCCAGACCTCAAGTAGACTCTTTGAATGTTATATATGGATATGGAGTACAAAATGACAAGTTTGCTGGAAAAGATGAGAGTAAAAGAATAATGATTGTTGGTAAAAAAGCATATGAAATTGCACAAAAAAAAGGAATTAATTTACAAGAAGGAAGTTTAGGAGAGAACATACTTTTAGATTTTAATCCACATGATTATGATATTGGAACAATTTTTAAAATAGGTTCAGTGGTACTTCAAATAACACAAAACTGCACTATGTGCAAACACTTAAGTCTGTTTAATGATAGCTTACCTTTTTTAGTAAAAGAGTGTAGAGGAATGTACTGTAAAATTCTTGATGGTGGAATAATTAAAAAAAATGATAAAGTTGATGTTTTGATGTGCTGGAGAAGTAGACAAGAGCTAGTGAGCTAAATTAAAGGTGAATGATGAATAAGTTTATAATTGTAGTGTTAATAGGTATTTTTTCTTATGCGCAATCAACATTTAGTAATCCACAACCTACATTTGAAAATCCAAGAAAAGTGGTTGTTCAACTTTAAGATAGTGAAATAAAAAAGGTAAACCAAATAATTGGTACAATATATAATATTTTAAAAGAGTACCCAAGTGAAACGTTAGAGGTTGTTGTATTAGCATATGGACCTGGTATGAAAGCAATAAAAAAAGATTATGATAAACATACTTTATTAAGAATTAAATCACTTATGGAATATGATGTTGAGTTTATTGGCTGTAAAAATACTATGCAAAGCATGCATTGGAAAGAAAATGATTTTATTGATGAGGTAAATTATGTTCAAGCAGGGATTGTTGAATTAATTGAAAGACAAGTAAGTGGATACATTTCAGTTTTAGCGTACTAAATGGGAACATCATTAATGCTTTGTAAACAACATTGATAACATTTTAACTTTATAAAAGACTGTATAGATATAATCTTTAAAAAAGTATTATATTTGAGGGTTATATGGGAAAAGATTTCACGTACAAAGATTTTGACAAAGTTGAGTTTATTCATAGTGGAGATGAAGCAAGTGAGCTTTTAAATGCAAAAGAATATTTAAAAGATATTCAAATGACTATCAATATTGGAGATTTAAGTGACTCCTTATTTTCAATTGATGATGTAAAAAAAATTTCACAAACTGATTGCTCTCAATTTTTTAGTACACTAAAAGAATCTATATTCTCAAATGTGAGTCTGAATTTTTTGGAGAAAGTAAAGTATCTTACTTCATATGAAGGTATAAATATTCAATCTTTAGAAAAAGCTGATTTTGGAAGTGAGAATAATTTTGTCTATTTAAATCAAAATTTAATAAATCATTGTAGTGAATTTATAACTGCTATTTGGGATTGTATTTTACTTATTAAAATATTTCAAAAAAAAGGCGAGAACTCAAATATAATTGACAGTTTAAATGATTTTTTTTCACAGCTTACAAAAAGTAAAACAGGCAACGCAAACGCATATGTACGAAAAGAAGATGCGCTAGATATGATTTGTGAATTGAGTCTGTTTCTTCAATATTACATACCTGATTATTTTATATATATTATCAAGGCAAAATCTGACATCTCTTCAAAAAGTAAGATTGAGAAGGTAAATAAAAACTTTATAAAAATATTAAAAAAGTCTAAAAAGATTGAGCACAGACTTCAAATGTTAAGTCAAATTAAAAGTAATAATTATCAACTATTATTAAAATTACTAATTGAACAAAAAAACAAAGAAGTTAGATAAACTCTTTGTTTAATGTTCATCGTTTAAAATAGAGTCATCATAAGGGTCTAGGTGAATTGATATTATCCAATCTTTACTCTCATCTAAGTCTTTTACCTTTCTCTCAATAGTATCACTTGTTCTATGGGCATCAAGGAGTGTTATTAAGGTGTCAAAGACTAAATGAACATCTACAAAAGTTTGATGACCTGCCTCTCTTGTTTTTAACATGTGATAGGTATTTATACTTTTTTCACTTTTAATAATGTTTTTAATATCTTCTACAACTTTTTCATCTAATGAGCGATCTAAAAGGATTAAAACTCCATCTTTAATTAATTCATAGGCAGAATAAATAATGTAAATAGAAATACCACCACCTATTAAAACATCAACAATTTCATATCCTGTGAAGTGTATTAGTAAAAGGGAAATTAAAACAGCAGCATTAGTATATAAATCTGTTTTATAATGTAGTGCATCAGCCTTAATCACCATACTATTTGTTTGTTTTGCTACTTTATTTAAGTAAGCCACTAAAAGTAGAGTTATGATAACGGATATAATCATCACAACTAAAGATATTCCTACATAAGAAGATACATCCCCATTTATTGCTTTTTTAATTGCTTGATAGAGTAAAAAAAGGCCCGATATGGTAATAATAGTTCCCTCAATAACACTTGCAAGGGCTTCAATTTTTCCTCGTCCATAATTGAATGTTTCATCTGCTGGTTTTTCAGAATTTTTAATTGCAAAATAGTTAAAAATTGATACAAAAAAATCAAGTACTGAATCAATTGCAGATGCCATAACAGCAACTGAACCACTAGCAATTCCAATGGTGAGTTTTATTAGTGTAAGAAGTGCTGCAACTGAACTTGAAACAAGGGTGGCTTTTTTTTGTGGGCTCATATTTTCTCTTCGGGATTTAAATTTTAGTTGTGTATAGTGTGTATAGTAAGTAGCTATAAAGCTACTTACTATTAAATATTAGATTATTTATTTTCAACAAATGTTTTAATTCGTTTAATACCTTCTTCAATCGAAGCTAAGTCTGTTGCAAATGAGAATCTGAAATAACCCTCAGTTCCAAATGCAAGACCAGGTACAACGGCAACTCCTTGCTCTTCTAGAAGCTTGGAACTAAATGACATTGAATCATTTGTAATTTCTTTAATATTTACAAATAGGTAAAATGCACCATCTGGATTTACGCAAGTAATTCCTTTAATCGCATTAAATTGTTTAACTGCAATATTTCTTCTTTCTTGAAATGCATCTTTCATCATAGCTATAGAATCATCTGCAAGACCATCAAGTGCTGCAATGGCAGCGTGTTGAGTAATTGAGTTTACATTTGATGTACATTGACCTTGAAGTTTAATCATCGCTTTAATAAGTTCAGTTTTAGGAGTTGCAATATATCCAAATCTCCATCCAGTCATTGCTACAGATTTACTTAATCCATTAATAGTAACCGTTCTCTCAAACATATCAGCACTCACTTGGGCTGCTGCTGTAAAATTTTTACCATCATAAATTATTTTTTCATACATTTCATCAGAAAAAACTAAAATATCAGTTCCTTCAAGTACTTTTCCAATTTCAGCTAATTCTTCTTTAGAATATACAGCACCTGTTGGATTTGAAGGTGTATT
>Ga0105351_1000397_pt1 | contig 20735 bp, 21 predicted proteins | sample EN4Hudsemesocosm_FD_83662 | JGI IMG/M metagenome (GOLD analysis project Ga0105351, IMG submission 83662) | Methane-oxidizing microbial communities from mesocosms in the Hudson Canyon - EN4B Hudson Canyon | ecosystem: Environmental > Aquatic > Marine > Cold seeps | place: Hudson Canyon... | reverse complement strand
GTATGTAATGGTCTTAATCTACCAAATGTAGCGTATTCCCCAGCTAAATTATTTAAACTTGGAAACGCCATTTGAAAGGCAATAATTGTACCAATAAGCATACCAATAATACCTAACACTAAAGTTGAGTACATAAAATACCTAGCGATGGTATAATCGTACTTCAATGCATTTTCTTCTTGCATCAGTTCTCCTCCCGAAAATATGTCACTAATAAGTGACTCTGCTGAATTATATAATATTGTTCATTTGATTAACCTTAATTTTTTATAAAAAAATAAATTAAGTTTTAAAACAAAGAATAATGTGTATATATGACATGAAATAATGAAATTTTCAAAATAACAAGCTCTCTATTAATCTTTTTATAAGCTTTAGAATAGATATGAAGTGTCTATTCTAAAGCCTTTCCGTCATGCAAAAGCTAAATGTATTATAAAAAAATTAAAATTAATAAATATAATTTTTAGTTTTATAAAAAAACAAAAAAAGTAATGTTTTACTATCCTTTTGAAATTCTGTAACCTAAACCTGAAACATTTTCGATTAAATCTTTATCTGTTTTATTTCTAAGTCTTTGTACAAATGTCCTAACTGTTGTACCAGTAGTTGCATTATTCCATACGTGTTTATACAAATCTTTATTTTTTGCATAAGAATCTTTATTTTCAACCAAAATATCAATAAAAACAACCTCTTTTTTGGTTAATGAAATAAAATTACCGTTTAAGAAAAGCTCCTTCTTAAGAGGGTTATATCCATAACCTAAAGGTAGTTTAATTTCCTGCTCTTTATCATGTTTATTTGTAATATCACTGATTACTTCTAACAATTCGTCGATATCAATTGGTTTAACAATATATTTACTAACACTTGAATCAATTGCTTGGAAAAGTTTTTCTTTCTCACTAAAGGCACTTAATATAATAATTGGAACCGATTGTGAAATTTTCCTTATTTCGCTAGTCATTTTTAAACCATCTAAATTTGGCATAGATATATCTGAAATTACAATGTCTGGTTGAATTTGATTATATTTCTCTAACCCCTCTATTCCATCACATGCTGTTTCAAACAAAGCAAATTCTTCACCAATAGCTTCTTTAATATTGGTTCGTATTTTTTCTTCGTCTTCAACAAATAATACTTTTATCTTTTCTAAATTAAACATTCACATTCCTTAATACATGGGATTTTCAACATAAAACAAGCCCCTTTATTTTTATTTATTACACTTATACTTCCATTCATACTATTTTCAATAATTTGTTTACACATATAAAGTCCAATTCCTGTTCCACTACTTTGATGTTTTGTTGTAAAGTACGGTTCAAAGATTTTGTCAATTATATTCAATTCAATTCCCTTTGCATTATCTTCAATACTAATACATATACAGTTATGCAGTTTTTCATCATGAAGGAAATGTGTTTTTATTTCAATAATTTTTTCGCCCTCTTTATCCTTTAGAATATCTCTTGCATTATTAATAATGTTCACTAAAACATGCGAAAATTCGTTAGGGTATCCTGCAATTTTATAATCTCCATCTGACTTGAAATTAATTGTAATATCGTCATTTTTTAGAGTTTTTTTCAGTATTGAATAAGATTGGTTCACAATTTCATTCACAAAAAATATTTCATTTTTTTTATCAGGCTTAAAGAAATTACTAAAATCTTCAATAGTATTTGACATCTGTTTTGTTATCTCTTTGGCTTCACTATAAACTTTATTAAATTTTTCTTCATTTTTATTGAATTGTTTTTTCATTTTGTACATAACAATATTTAGATGATTAAGAGGTTGTCTCCATTGGTGTGCAATATTCCCAATCATCTCACCCATGGACGCTAGTTTGGCTTGCTGAAACATAATTCGTTCTCTTCTTGTACTTTTGTTCACTTCTTCTTGAATACGTCTCTCTAAATTCTTATTTAATTCTAAGAGTTCATTTGTTTGTTTTTTAACTTTTTCCTCTAGAGTAGAATTTAAATCTGCAAATTCAAGGTCTCTTTTTTTAAGCTCTTCATTTGCAGTAAAGGCTTCTGTTACATCATATCTTACAGCTACAAACTCGTAGATATCATTGTTATCATCAAGTAAAGGAAAAACTATAGTATTAAGATAAAAAGTTTCACCTGTTTTTGAAAGATTTTTTACAGTTGCTTTATAGGTTTCTTTGTTTAATATTGTTGTCCAGAGTTTTGTGTACGATTCAACTGCTACGTCTGGGTGTCTTACCAAGTTGTGGTTTTTTCCAATGAGTTCTTCTTCTTTAAAACCAGAAATTCGACAGAATTCATCACTAACAAATGTTATAACGCCATTGATATCTGTCTTGGATACTATATTGTTTTGTTCTATTTTTTCAATATATTGATTAATCAACTAATATCATCCCATTGGATACATAATATCTGCTTGGATACTTTGAATCTCTTTTAAGGTATCCTCATTTAATATTAGATCAAACGCATTAAATGAATCCTCTAGTTGCTCAGATTTTCTGGCTCCAATTATTGTAGATGCAACAAAATCAAATTGCTTTGACCATGCAATTGCAAGTGTAACTGGTGAAATGTTGTTTCGTTTTGCCAGGTCTATATATTTTAAAGTTGCTGCTATTGTTTTTTTATTAATAAACCTATCAGCCATAGCTTGAACTCTTGGATTTTCGCTTTTTAAATACATTGAAAATCGCGAGTCTTCAGGATAAAACTCATTATTATATTTTCCAGACAATACTCCACCAGCCATTGGTGAATAAGGTAACAATGAAATCTTTTCATTTTCGCAAATAGTTTTTAGTTCATCTAAAAACCTTGGGTTAAGGAGAGAAAAATTGTTTTGAATAGATTCAAATCTTTTAAAACCCTTGTTTTTTGACGTTTCATTGGCTTTTGTTAATCCATAGGCTGTATCATTTGAAGTTCCAATATATCTAACCTTCCCACTTTTAACAAGTCTATCAAATGCATCAAGTGATTCCTCAATAGGTACAATAGTATCTGGCCAGTGCATTTGATATAAATCTAAATAATCAACATCGAGTCTAACCAAACTTTCTTCAACAGCTTTTTGAATATGAAATGAATCAATTGCCGTTAACCCATGTCTAATTGGGGGAACAAACCAACCAGAAGCTGCACCTGCAACTTTTGATGCTAGGATTATTGAATCTCTTGGTTTAGTTTTTAACCATTGCCCTACAATCTCTTCTGTTAGTCCTGCGAGATTTGAGCTTGGTGGCACGGGATATAATTCAGCAGTATCATAAAAATTAATTCCTCTTTCATAAGCCATATCCATAATTTTAAAAGCTTCTTGTCTTGAGGTAGTTGTTCCAAATGTCATGGTTCCCATACAGATCTCACTAACTCTTAATCCTGTTTTGCCAATATAATTAAATTTCATGGTGATACCTTTATATATTTAAAATATTTATTTCTATAAATTGTGACTATTATATTATATTTTATTAAGATATACATAAACCAAATGTATTTTATTCAAGAATAAAAAAAATTTATCTTTACTTGGGTATTTTTATTTGATAAGCAATGGAATATGCATTCATTTTGATGATGTACTTCAACCATTATCTTCTTTTTTCTTCATTTAAAATTCTTTTGCTATAATGAGCATAAAAAAGGTTTAATTTGGCAAAAAAAAGTAGAATAATTGATTTAAGAAATCAAAAAATATCATATGAACAAAATAATTTAATTTATAAAGTTATTTCTTTTAAAACATCTAACATGACCGTTGATGTATCAAGTTTTAAAGATGATAAGTTAGTTGAAACCTCCACTATTGCCTTTGCTCATTTGCCAAAAGCTATAAAAGGTATTATAAATCCCGTTTAGAAGCTAGAAACGCATAAGAGAATGAAATATTACTTCAGACTCAATACTTAAACTGCGGTTATATGTCCATATCCATAATACACAATGGATATTCCATAGATTATCACAAGAATAGCTGCAAGTTTTATCATTATATGACGTAAGGCGCTTTGTTGAAATATACCTACAAAAAAACCCAAACTAAATAAAGCAGGAATGGTACTTAGTCCAAATATAAGCATTACTATAGCACCCCCCACGGCACTTCCTGTACTAATTGCGGTAATTGCAAAGAAATACACAAAACCACAAGGAAGTAATCCATTTAACATTCCAAGTAAATAAAAACTTCCCAAGGAGTTGGTTTGAATAAGTTTTTTAAAAGTTTTTTGGTACCAAGGGCTTTTCGAAACGGAATGTTCAATTAAAGTTAGGAATTTTAGCTTACCAATTAGTGAAAAGCCAACAAGTATCATTAAGGTACCAGTAACAAGAAGAAGAAGTCCACTGGCTGTTTTGCTAATAGTGAATACCTGACCAAAGTACCCAAATATGGAACCAATTATCATATAAGTTGTAATTCTACCAATTGAATATAAAACATGAGAAGTTGTCTGTTTTGTTTTACTCCATGTATCCCCAACCTTTGTGCTTGTGTAAGCAATTACAATTCCTCCGCACATCCCAACACAGTGTCCAAAAGAACCAAGAAAGGCAATTGTCATAATAGAAAAAATATCAATTGAATCCATTAAAATCCAAACTTCATAATAAACATAAACATAAACTCCAATAAATTATTAGTATTAATATTAGCATAAAAGCACTTATAAATGAGAGGGAGTATATCAAGTAAAAGTTAATTTTGTGTTAAATTTTTTTAAAGAAAACAACTTCTTTCAGTGGCAGTAAAAAAAGTTGTTGTAGTTTTTTTGAATATTTTATAGGGGAAGAGACGTAATATTCTTTGATGTAATAATGTTAACATTGTTGTGTTAAGTATCTGTTAATTTCATAAAATTTCTCTTTGATACATTTATGATACTTTGTAGATGTAAGATTATATTAGTAAGAAGGAGTTTATTATGCCAAGTATTGATAATTTTATTAAAGATTTAAAAATCCTTTACGTTGAAGATGATAACTTGCAAAGAAAGAAGGTTTCAATTTTTTTAAAAAATATTTGTAATAATGTTAAAACAAATACGAATATATTGGATGGGTATATTACTTATGTAAATGCATTTAATGAGCACAATAAGTTTGATATTGTAATTAGTAGTAAAGATATTAAAAATACAGATGGACTTGGGTTATTATCAGAAATTAGAAGAATAGATTCATTAACTCCTTTTATATTTGTTGCAAATACGGTTGACCCTGAGCAACTAATTGAAGCTTTGAACCTAAATATTAATGGTTATATACTTAAGTCTGATAATTTAAATGAACTACACAATCAAATACAGAAAGTAAGCCATAATATTTATAGAAAAAGAATTTATTTATATCAAAAAAAAACAATAAACAATCATTTAAATACATATGACATGACAGCTAGCTCAGAAAAGGTCGGGAAAAAGGGCCTGGTTTTTTTTAGATAATATCTAGTATACACAGGGATTTACTTCTAAATAACATAAAATAGCAACAAAATGCTAGATATTAACCTCATATTTTCTCAATATAGTTTATAATTGCAAAAGATTAAAAAGACTATAGGATAAAAATGAAACTTATAATGTTTGATATGGATGGAACTTTGGTAGATAGTGGGAATGCTATAGTAAATACTATTAATTATGTCAGAGTAAATATTGGCCTTGATGCCTTTGGCAAAGATCATATACTAAAACATATAAATGATCCAAGTATAAACTCAGCAGAGTTCTTTTATGGTACAAAACATTTTACGGATGAGCAAACTGTATTATTTGAAAAATATTATAATGAAAACTGTTTAAATGACATTTATTTATATGATGGAATTAAAGAACTTGTTGAATCCCTAAACAAAGATTGTAAGTTGGCAGTAGCAACCAATGCATCGTCTATTTTTGCAAAAAAGATGCTCATTCATTTGGATATACATCATCATTTTGATATGCTTGTTGGATATAACGATGTATCAACTCCTAAACCACATCCAGAAATGATTCATAAAATAATGCAGAACCTTGATGCAAAAAAAGATAAATCAATTTTAATTGGAGACAGTAAAAAAGATACACAAGCAGCTTCTCGTGCAGGAATTGACTCAATACTTGTAAACTGGGGTTTTTCAGATCATGAAGATGAAGCTTTAGAAACAGTAGCGCAATTAAGTAATATATTATTATGAATATTTCTGTAGTAATACCTACTTTTAACAGAGGTAATTTTATCCGTGATACAATTAAGTCAGTACAAAATCAAACGTGTAAAGTTGATGAAATAATAGTTATTGATGATGGTTCAACTGATAATACTAAACAGCTAATTAAAGACCTTGATATTAGATACATTTATCAAAACAACCAAGGTGTCTCAAGTGCCAGAAACACTGGAATTAGGGAGTCAAAAAATGATTGGATTGCCTTTTTAGATTCTGATGATATTTGGGAGAAAAATAAGATTGAGAAACACATTACTTTCCACATGCAGAACAAAGATATATTACTTTCACATACGGATGAATTATGGGTTAGAAATGGTAAAATAATTAATCAAAAAAAACATCAGCAAAAACCAAGTGGATTTTGTTTTTTAGACAATATTCCTTCTTGTAAAATAGGTCCTTCAACTGTCCTTATTCATAAGAAAATTTTTAACGATTTGGGTTACTTTGACGAAAAACTTGCAGTTTGTGAAGATTATGATTTGTGGTTGAGAGTATCAAAGAAGTATGAAATTGGATATATTGATGAAAAATTAATAATTAAACAAGCAGGTCATGACAATCAACTCTCTTTCACAACTTTTGCTATAGATACGTATAGAATAACTGCCCTAGAGAAACACCTAGAGAGCATTTATGAAAAAGAAATCAAAGAAGAAATTATTAAAAAGTGTAACCTGATACTTAAAGGGGCATACAAACATAACAATGAACAACTTGTTTTAAAGTATGAAGGAAAACTCAACCTTTATAAATGACACTAGAGAGATTTAGTGTTATTTTAGTGCCCTCACTAGTTGAGTCAATTTTAATGTCAATTTTATTTTTATCACAAAAATCTTTTACAATATTTAAACCCAATCCAAACCCATTTTTACTTGAATCTTCTTGGTAGTATTTATCAAAAACCATAAATAGATTTTTTGTATCAATTGACTTCCCAGAGTTATGAAAGACTAGGTTATTCTGATTGAGTTTAATATTAATAAAACCATCATCTACATTATATTTTATTGCATTAGATATTAAATTATCAATAACTTTTACAAAGCCATTTTTGTCTGTACTAAGAGTTATCCTATCAATATCAATTGTTATTGTAATATTGTTTTTAATATCTTGAAATTTTTGCACACATAATTGTACTGTTTCATTTAAATAAAACTCTTGGTACTCAATTCTATCTATTTGTGTTTTAATATCATATTCCATTTGATTATACAAGTGTAGCAAATCCTGAGTTGCCTTTTTGATTCTGTTTAATCTTTTTACACTCTTTTCATCTTTTATTGTTTTTGATAACATTTGAGTATTAATTTGTATAGTTGATGCAGGAATATTTAACTCGTGAAGTGTTTCTTTAACCGTTTTTTGTAAGTTTTTTTCTGATTCAAAAAGAGGTTCTAAAAGTGCATTACTTAAATACATATAAACCGTTAGTCCAAACAGTATCAGAAAAACATTCATTATAAAAAATATATCTTTTGTAAACATAAAATTTACCAAAATTATGTAGTTGGAAAAAAGAACCAATAAAATTGTACACACTACAACTATAGAGTTTAAAATTATAAAATTTTTTCTTTTAGAATTCAACTTTATACCCTACGCCTTTTATGTTAACAATAGACTCTTTACCTAAAATTTTCTTTAAATTATTTATATATACTCTGATTGAGCCTTCACTGTATTCTTCGTTCATACTCCATAAACGTTGCACTATCATATTTTTACTAACTATTTTATCTCTATTTTCTAAACATAATTCAAATAAATCAATAATTTTACTGGGTACTTGTAAGTCAATATCATTTTGCAATAATCGTTTTGTACTTGGATTATATATCAAAGACTCATTTATAACCAAGTTTTTTAGTTGTTTACCTGAGCGTTTAAGAAGTGACTTTATTCTAAGTAATAATTCATCCAAATCAACAGGTTTTTTTAAATAATCATCAGCACCATTGTTAAATCCTTCTTGAAGAGTTTCTTTGTCTTTATAAGAAGTTAAAAATATAGATGGCGTATTATCTCCACTTTGTCTTAACTCTTTCAACAAATCAAGACCATTAATTTTTGGCACATTAATATCAAAAAGGTATAAATCGTAGTTATTTTCATAGTTTTTATCTAATGCCTCTTCTCCATCATGTGCAATATCGACATTAAAACCCTCTTCAACTAAAAAATCTTCCAGACTTTCACTAAAAAGTTCATCATCTTCAAGAACTAAAATTTTTGACATAATCCACACATCCCTTATACTATAGCATTACCTATTTTACGAAATTGTATCTAATTGATACTTTCGATATAATATAATATTAAAGGCATAGATATGATAAACAAGATTATATTGCCCTGTATTTTTATACTTTTTTCTTACGTTATCTTCTCAAATACAAATGTTAAAATAATTGTTGCTGGAATTGCTATATTTCTAATTGGAATGATTTTTACAGAAGATGGCTTTAAAAGATTTTCAGGAAGTGTTATTGAACAATATCTTGAGAACTTCACTTCAACATTATTCAGAGCAATTACAACAGGTTTTATAGCAACCACCCTTGTACAAAGTTCCTCTTTAGTAAGTATCATAATGATTTCATTTTTAACAGCTGATCTTATAGGTTTAACCCAAGCCATTGGAGTCATTTTTGGCTCAAACATAGGAAGTACTACCACTGCATGGCTGGTATCATACTTTGGTTTTAAGATTAATATATCCGTCTATACTCTACCTTTGCTTATTTTTGGTGTCATTTTTAAGTTTTCTAAAAAAGACAGAATTAAAGGCTTGGGTGATATTTTAATAGGATTGGGTTTTATTTTTCTTGGGATTTTATATATGAAAGATGGATTTGATACCTTAAAAGACAGTGTTGATTTAGCTTCATATTCTTTAGATGGCAACATAGGGATTTTGGCATATATTGCAATTGGTGCGTTTATAACAATTATAATACAATCAAGTGGTGCTACTATGGCTTTAGTAATCACCGCACTAGCTTCTGGACAAATTTTATATATAAGTGCCTTAGCACTTGCAATTGGTGCAAATATAGGAACAACTGTTACTGCAATTATTGGCTCAATTGCCTCCAATGAAAATGGAAAGAGATTGGCAATTGCTCATTTTATATTTAACTTTACCACTGCAGTTATTGCATTCATTTTTTTAGAACAACTCTCACATATAAATGACATAATATCATCTTTTTTGGGTATTGATGAAAATAACCTATTAATAAAACTGGCATTATTTCATACCCTATTTAATCTAATAGGAGTAATTATAATTGCACCTTTTATTCAAATAATGGTTCTTAATTTAAAAAAAATATTCATCCCAAAAGTCAAAAGTACCAGTAAACCTATATATTTAGACGACATAGTTATTAAAGTACCAAAATCTGCACTTATATCTATACGAAAAGAGGTAATTAACTTGTATGAAAAATCACTAAAATCAATCATACACGCAATGTCTTTGCATACCAAAGAGATTTTTTCAAATGATAGCCTAAAAGAAGTAATTTATCTTTCAAACAAAAAAATTGATACTAACATCGATATTATTTACAAAGAAAATCTTAAAAATCTGTATGGTGAGATTATAAAATATGCAACAATATCACAAAAAAAAATGAAAGAGGAAGATATACTAGCTGTTGGGTATTTAAAAACAGCCTCAAGAGATATAATTCAAACAGTAAAGGACATTAAACAACTTCAAACAAATATGAATCATTTTTTAAATAGTTCAAACGTATATATGAAAAAAGAGTATAACTTTCTGCGGCATGAAATTGCCAATACTCTAAAAGGTATTGAATATATAAGACAAGACAAACAAACAAAAGAAGCAAGAATATTACAAATGAAAGTATTAAAAACCAGACTTAAACGTCTTGATATAATTAAAAGTGGCAGAATTGATAAACTAATAAGAAAACAAAAAATCAATACAAATATGGCAACATCTCTAATTAATGATTCTAGTTTTGCCTACCATATATGTAAAAACCTAATTAATATAGCAAACATACTTTGGATTGAAGATTCATACTCTAAAGATTTATCAGAAGAAGAATTTCAAAAGTAAATAAATTTATTTACTTTTGAACTCTGCATAGTTTTGTCTTAGTGCATCATAAGCAACTATAGACACAGCATTAGCGATATTTAAACTTCTTGCATCGTTTGTCATTGGAATATTAATACAAGTATCTTCATGTTGAGCTAGTAGCTCTTCTGGTAAACCTGCATCTTCTCTTCCAAAATAAAAGTAGTCACCTGCTTTATATTCTCGTTCAAAATAAGCAGTTTTAGTTTTGGTTGTAGCAAAAAAGTGTCTTTTAGTTAAAGGATTTTTTGACCAAAAATCTTCAATGTTATCGTACTCTTGAACATCTAAGTCTTGCCAGTAATCTAACCCTGCCCTTCTTAGAGCTTTTTCAGTAATTTCAAAACCATAAGGTTTTATCAAGTGTAAAGTACAATCAACTGCAAAAGCCAATCGTCCTATAGTTCCAGTATTTTGAGGAATTCTAGGTTCTAGTAAAACAATATTAAACATCAATAGTCCTTTCTATAATATAACAGTTTTATTACCATGAATAAAAACCCTGTCATCCAATAAAAGTTGTAACGCATTTGCTAAAACAACTTTCTCAACATTTCTTCCATCTCTTCTCATTTCTTGCCATGAGTATGAATGATCAACTCTCACGATATCTTGAGAAATAATTGGACCTTCATCTAAATCATCTGTAACAAAATGTGCAGTTGCACCAATGATTTTTACACCTCTGTGATGCGCCTGTTTATAAGGATTTGCACCAATGAAAGCAGGTAAAAACGAATGATGAATATTTAAAACTTTTGTAGGATAGGCACTTATAAATGTAGGCGTTAATATTCTCATGTATTTTGCAAGTACAATTAAATCAGGATTATATATATCAATTGTCTGCATTACTTTAAGTTCATGATCTTCTCTGCTTAAATCATCTGCACATACATGATGAAAGGGAATGTCAAATTTTTCTACTAAATCTCTTAGTTCATTATGATTGGAAATTACAGCTTTAATATTGGCATTTAATTCCCCATCAATATAACGAATTAGTAAATCACCTAATACATGTGATTCTTTTGTAGCAAGTAAGACAATATCTTTTTTAGTATTATCAGTAATTTTTATTGAAGTATCAATAGGAGTTACCGCTTTAATATCACTAATTAGTTTTTGATTATCAAACTCTCCACTAACTACTGTTCTCATAAAGAATTTTTTTTCATCGTCATCAACAAACTCGGTATTTTTTTCAATATTCAAATCATATTCATATATTATTTTTGAAATTTTATATACCAGACCTTTATCATCAGTTGTGTCTATTAGTATTCTATATTCTTTCATTTTCATCCTAAAAATTAATTTTGTAGGGTACAGTATTTTTATTTAAAAAAGCGAATAAAAAAAGCGCAATAACCTAAGTTATCACGCTTTAAAATTTTATTTGAATATAAAGGATTATTTAATCATATTTGATAAATCTTCTCTATAGGCCTCATAATCAAATTCTTTAATTTTAGCAACCCCTGAATTAACAGCTGCAAGCGCAACTGCACTAGAAACATCAATCATTAGTCTTTTGTCAAAAGGTTTTGGAATTACATATTCTGAACCATACGATAATTCGCCAAAGATTTCTTTAACGTGTTCAGTAACATCTTTTTTAGCTAAATCAGCAATAGCAAAAGCAGCTGCTTTTTTCATTTCCATATTAATTTTATTCGCTTGAACATCCATAGCACCTCTAAAAATAAATGGGAAACCTAAAACATTATTAACTTGGTTTGGAAAATCACTTCTTCCTGTTCCAACAATTGCTTTTGGTTTAACTTCTTTAACTTCTTCTGGAAATACTTCAGGTGTAGGATTTGATAATGCAAATACAATTGGATGATCACTCATTAATGCCACATCTTCTTTAGTAAAAGATCCAGGAGAAGAAAGTCCTAAAACCATATCAGCATCTGTAAAGGCTTCTTTTTGAGTTAATGCTTCATTAATAGCAAACTCTTTTTTGAATTCATTTAAATTATCTCTACCATTATGAATTACACCTTTTGAATCAAGCATAATAATATTTGTTGCACCAAGAATTTTATACATTCTTGCACAAGAAATTGCAGCAGCTCCAGCTCCAACAACAATAATTTTCATTTCATTTAACTCTTTTCCAATTAACTCGGCCGCGTTAATTAAACCAGCACTAGAGATAATAGCAGTACCATGTTGATCATCATGCATAACAGGGATATCTAAGTTTTCAACCAATCTTTTTTCAATTTCAAAACATGTAGGTGATGAGATGTCTTCTAAGTTAATTCCTCCAAAAGTTGGTGAAATTGCCTCAACAATCTCACAAAATTTTACAGGATCTTTTTCATCAACTTCAATATCAAATGAATCAATAGCAGAAAACTTTTTGAATAAAATAGCTTTACCTTCCATAACTGGTTTACTAGCAAGTGCACCAATGTCACCTAGTCCAAGAACTGCTGTACCATTTGAAATTACTGCAACTAAGTTTCTTTTTGCTGTATATTTAAATGCTGCTTCTGGATCTTTTGCGATTTCTAAACATGGGTTTGCAACACCTGGTGTGTATGCTAATGCTAAATCTTTTTGCGTAGTAAATGGAACGGTTGCTTCGATTCCAAGCTTTCCCGCTTTTGGAAATTCGTGATATGCTAAACTTTCTTCTTTTGTTACTGTTATACTCAAAGTAAATCCTTTTTCTGAAGTTTTTCGAATTATAACGCATTAATACTTATATTTCAGTACAATAAAAGATTTTTTTTGAAATTACATTTTTCTTACATAATTTTTACATCCAATATACATATATATGTATATTTAATGTAAAAATTGTATAAAGTTTACTTTAAGGAAGTTTTTTAATTCCTTCATATGCCACATCAATCATTTTTTTAATTTCTTCTTTTGTAATAACATACGGTGGCATAAAGTAAACAATATGACCTAAAGGTCTTAGAAGTACTCCATTTTTTAACCCATGTTTATATACTTCAAGACCTATTCTTTTTTCACTTGAATACCCTTGAAGTTCAACAGCTGCAATCATTCCTGTTTGCCTAACCTCTTTTACATTTGGTAAAGATATAAATTTTTGTAATTCTTGGTGTATAAAATCAATTTTTTCTTGATTTTTGTTTATAATATCATTTTCTTCTAAATACGCAATTGTTCCAAGTGCAGCACTACAACATAGTGCATTTCCTGTATAAGAGTTAGAGTGTAAAAATGCTTTTTGATAATGTGCATAGTCACAATAAAATTCATTATAGATAAAATCAGGAATCATCACAACAGAAAGAGGTAAATAACCTCCCGTTAAACCTTTACTTAACAGCATCAAATCAGGAGTGATATTAGCATGTTCACACGCAAATAGTTTTCCAGTACGACCAAACCCAACAGCAATTTCATCTGCAATAAACAATACATCATATTTAGTACATAAAGTTCTTAGCCCCTTAAGATAAGTTGGACTGTGCATACTCATAGAACCTGCACATTGTACTAACGGCTCAACTATAACAGCAGAAATCTCAGCACTTCTTTCTTCAAGTAATACTTCTAAATCTTTTAAAGCTCGAAGAGCTTCTTCTTCACTTTGATTTTTAGGGCTGCTTGTTTTTAAAGATTTAATTAGTATTTCATCATATACATCTTTGTAAAGCCCCATATCACTAATAGACAGTGCAGCAATTGACTCCCCATGATATGAATTTTCTAAAGATACAAAATAGGGTTTAGTTTGTCCTTTATTTTTATAATATTGGAATGACATTTTAAGAGAGATATCAACAGCAGTTGATCCATTATCAGCAAAGAAAACTTTATTTAGTCCCTCGGGTGTAATTTCAACAAGCTTTTTTGCCAATTTAACTGCTGGTTCATGTGTAAAACCCGCAAGTAATACATGCTCTAAAGTATCAATTTGTTTTTTAATATAGTCATTTATAAATTTATTATTGTGTCCTAGTATATTTACCCACCAACTACTAATTGCATCTATATAGTGATTTCCATCAAAATCTTCTAAATAAACACCTTCAGCTCTTTTAATTGGAGTAAGAGGCAAAAACTCATGGTCTTTCATTTGTGTACAAGGATGCCAGATATATTTTAAATCTTCGTTTATTAATTCATTATTAGTCATAATTACCTTTCAAATTAGATTGTTTAAGTAAACGAAGTATACCCAATATAATGATACAATTTTATAAAGGATATTACATGTTTGGTTTAATCGTGTATGGTAGCTTGATACATAAAGATGAAATTTATAAATACGATTGCAATATTAGCGATATAATTCCTGTTACAGTATATAACTATAAAAGAAGTTTTAACTTGTTGCCCAGTGTTAGAGTGGGTGTTGGTAACTATAAATCAGTATTGAACATACAAGAGTCTAAAAATCAGATGTTTAATGGGGTATGTATTATTTATAGGGAAATAAATATTAAACTAATTGACGACAGAGAAAAAGGATATGATAGAATCCTACTTGATAAAAATGATATTGAAACACATAACATTGCTAAACTCGATTCCTTGGATATATATGCTTATAAGGGATTTGAGCATATGATTGACTACTCAATAATGCCAAATGTTGATTATTTAAAGTTATGTTTAGAAGGCTCTAATCAATGGGGCAAAAAGTTTTATACTGATTTTGTAACTTCAACTCATATGAATAATAATCATACCTTAGACAAATTCATTCAATCTGATTTTACATTAATTTAACGAAATAATACCAGCAAATCTTCCACATCGACTGTCAATTCTATACGAAAAATACTTTTCCCCTGAGCATTTTGTACAAATTGTTGAGGTTTCTATATTCTCACTTTTGAAGCCAATGTCTAATAATTGTTTTGTATTAATACCTTGCAAATCAATTAACCTATTGTTAGTAAATTCTTTTCCAAAACTTTTTTTTGCAATTTCTTCAAGTTCACTTGATACTTCATAACAACACTTTTGAATAGAAGGACCAAGTACCACTTTTATATTTTCAACATTACAGTTGAAATGTTCACGCATAAATATAGCAGTTTTAGAAGCAATGTTAAGAAAAGTTCCATTTCTTCCAGCATGAATAGCTGCAATGACATTTCTTTTATCATCATACATTAAAATAGGTATACAATCTGCGACCATAACCATTAGGGGTAAATTTAAAGTATTCGTTATTATGGCATCACAATCATCCATACATTCTTGTGAATTGTCTGTAACTACTTTGATATTACATCCGTGAGTTTGGTTCATAAACTTTAAATTTTCAATGGGTATATTATATTTATGTTTGAGATTTTGTCTGTTTTGTGCGATATTTTTTTTGTCATCATTTACGTGATATGCCAAATTTCCATCATCTAAAGTTGTAAAAATATAGTTAATCATTTATGATACCTTTAAGATATGTCCTGCATTTTTAATTGTATACACTGTTGCGTATTTTGTAAAAAACTCTTTTGCATGTGTGGAATTTATAATTTTATCATCAGCGCCTAAGAAAACATCAATTTCGACACCTTTATTCTTTAAATCTCTCAATTTGTCTTCTGCCCATTCAAAGTTTAATAAGGCTTCAAGGTCTTCGTATGAACCTCTTTTAAAGTAAGAATCTAATTTTATAGAGGATGGGTATACACAATTTTCCAAGAAATTTTTACAATAATGCTCAGCATCTTTTCTAAAAAACATTAACTGCATTCTCTTATATTTTTTATCTTTATCCTGAAAAAATGCAGGTGAAAAAAGCTGAAGTTTGTCCACTCTATTGCTGGTTTCTAATACATACTTAAATGCCTCTTGTGCTCCAAATGAAAAACCACTCACGCTATAATCATTTGAAATAATAAAGTCACAGAAAAGCTTTTCTTCATCGAACAAAGAAAAACCACTGTAGAACTTTTTAGACATTATTTAAGTCTTTTAGAGTAATAGTTTCATTTTCAAGCATAATATTTTTTAAGGTTTGTATTTCAGTTGAGTGTTTTGAAAGTTCATTAATCAATTCGTTTTTAATATTGTGAAGTAAATGATTCTTATCGTTACTCATTTTGTACTTAGTTACAATATCTTCTGCCAAAATTGACGCTTGAGTTAAATCATCACTGTTTATAGCATAAGGTTCTTTTTTAATAATTTCAACGCCAATAGACCCACTTAAATAGCTCTTTATATTATGAATAAGTTTTGTTTTAGATGGAAAAATATCATCATCATTTTTGACACCTTCATCAAAAAGTGATGTAGGTTGTCGTGAGATAAATGCTTTACTTGCTTGGTATATAGCCAATAATTCTTTTTGTTCACTGTTTAATACTTTTTTCTCTTTTTTCCCAAACTTAACTTTAGTTCTAGCAATTTCAATATCAATATATTCCAGTTGTACGTCTTCTCTTTTAATCATATTTAGCAATGACTCATTCACCAATGTAGCAAGAGCAGCGGAAGAAAAACCTGCTGTTTCTTTTACTACTTTTTCTAAGTCAAAGTTGTATTTTTTATGTTTTAAGTAGAGTTCCAAAATTTTTGTTCTGTCACTTATATTTGGCAGAGTCAAAAATACTCTTCTATCAAATCTTCCAGCTCGAAGTAATGCATCATCTAAGACTTCAATTTTATTGGTTGCAGCAACTACAAGTATGCCACTATCTCCCTCAAACCCATCCATTTGAGTCAATAGCTCATTTAATGTAGCTTCTCTTTCATCGTTTGAGCTTCCAGATCTTGCTTTTCCAACAGCATCTATTTCATCTATAAAAATAATAGCAGGTGCACATGTTTTTGCTTTTAGAAAAAGTTCTTTCACTCTTTTTGCACCCATTCCAACATAAATGTGTACAAAGCTTGCACCACTTTGGTAAAAAAATGGCACCTTAGCTTCTCCTGCAACTGCTCTTGCAATAAGTGTTTTTCCAACACCAGGAGGTCCAACTAATAATACACCACGAGGAAGGTTAACGCCATGTTTTAAGTATTTTTTTGGAGAATTAAGGAAATCAACCACTTCTTCTAATTCTTCTTTAACACCACTAATTCCTGCAACATCATCAAAGGTAATGTCAGATTGAATGGCTTCAATGTAACTTGATTCAGTAGAGTTCACTTCTTTTATCTTAACTTTTGAGCCCTCTTCTTTTGCATCAATTAGAGTATTTTCAAAATTAGTTAACCCATTCGTTTTTTGACGTTTTTTATCTAAGATTTTTCTAAGTTTTTCTCTAAAATGTCTTAGACCAAAAGCCGCAATTAATAACAAAAATAGAAAAACCATTCCCACATAATATCGAGTGCCTTCAATATGAGCACCACTTTTAAAAATAGTATAAACAAAAAGTGCAACCAAAACTGCGGCTGATACACTCATCATTTTCAAGTTTTTGTCAAAATTGTTATTTGAATGTTGCGACATTATTTGGTCCTTCTGGGTTATAGTCAACTACTTCTATCCAATCTCCTACTAAATCAACCGAACTTGTAACTTGTACTTTGTTAAAAAATTGATCTAACCCTGTGTAAATATTATCTTTTTTTGATTCAATTAAAACTTGTAACGGTTTAATATTTCTTCTAAAGTTTAAGTTTTTTTCTTCAATTATTTTTGTTAATTCATTGTATCTTATTTTTGCGATATTACCTCTAACTTCATTTTTCATGGTTGCACTTGGCGTTCCATCTCTTTTTGAATATGTAAACGCGTGTACATGTGTTAAGGGAAAACGTTGTAAATTTACCATTGCTTCACGCCATAGTTCATCCGTTTCACCAGGATGCCCAACAATAAAATCAGTTCCTAGAGCATACCCGTTGGAGCTTAAAAATTCAAATAGTTCTAAATCAGTTAAAACTTTATTTCTTCTATTCATAATTGTTAACATCTCTTTACTTGTATGTTGAAGTGCAATATGAAGCTGTTTTGCCATCCAAGGTTCATTAACAAGTTCTTTAAATTCATCATCAATTTGAATAGGTTCAACTGAACCCATTCTTATTCTTCGAACCCCATTTATTTTTGATATTTCTTTAAGAAGTTTAGCCAAACTTGTGTGTTGTTTTTTTCCATAACTACCTACATTGGTTCCCGTTAAAATAAATTCTCCAAAACCATTCGTTGCAAGTGTTTGTATTTGCTCTAAGATTTTGTCTTGGGTATAACTTCTTGCATCTCCTCTTACATGAGGAATAATACAATAAGAACATCTAAAATCACAGCCCTCTTGTATTTTAATAAAAGCCCTACTTTTCCCAATAAAACTATCAACAATGGTATTATCAATATGTTCTAAATCACCCGCTTCAAAAAAACGTTCCTCTTTTTTAAGCAGTGAATTAATTTTCTCTTTTTCACTATGTCCAAAGAGTGAGTTGATTTTATTCTCTTTAAAAAGATTCTCACCTTTTGTCCAAACTCCACAACCTGTAAAGAATACTTTTGGATCTTTGGGAAGTTTTTTTAAGTGATTAATATAACCTCTTGCTGTGCTATCTGCACTATTTGTAACTGTACATGAGTTAATTACAACCATATCTGCTTCTGTTTCATTTAACGTAATGTCAAAATCTTCTAAGTTACTCATCATTACTTGAGTATCAAAAACATTTGTTCTACATCCAAATGTTTTGAAATATACTTTTTTCTTATTATTAAAATTCAATTATACATCCATTGGTGGTCTAATATTTTCAGTATCAGGTAAGTCATCAGGTTTTTTAACACCTGGCCCAACATTGATTGTTTGAGTAGGAAAGGCGATAGTAATATCATCTTCTTTCATAAAAGCATCTAAAATTTCTGGACTCATAGTACTTCTTAGAGCAAGTGCAGCATAAGAGTTTGTTAAATACCATGATGAGATTACAATACCATAAGGTTCAACAAATGTATAAACACGAGGTTCAACTCCTGTTGCTCTTAAAGAATATTTACTTCTCATTTTACTCAATTGTTTTCTTGTGATATCGGTATACCCTTTTGAGTAATGTTTTAATATCTCTTTTGATAAGTGTTGTGCTTTTTTATAATTTGAGTCAAATGTAATTGTAATATCAATTCCATCCCAAACTGTTCTTAATCCTGAATGCGTATAATTTGCAATCATTTCAGAAAAAACATAGTTATTTGGAATAAAAAATATTCTTCCTGTTCTTCTATTTTTCACATAAGAAGTATAGGTAATATCTTCTCTAATCGTTATTTTAAACAGAGAAATATCAAGTACATCTCCAACTGCTTCGATTCCATTTCTTTGTACTTTAATTCTATCTCCAACATGGATAGACCCACTTGTTACAATTACCATCCATCCAAAAATTGACATAAACCAATCTTTTAGTGCAATTGCAATACCAGCAGAAGCAAATCCTAAGATAGTCACCAAATACGATACATTATCAATATATGAAAACATCACAATCATAAGCACTAGGAATACCAAGATAAAGTTTATAACCTTATTTGCCATATAATAATTCTCATTTTGCGAGAAGTATTTTTTAAGTGCTAGTTTTAGTAAAAATGAAACTACAAACAGTAATGCAATAATAATAAGTATTGTAATTGTTTTTTCCACTTGATTGGAAATTTGCATTTTAGTTTCTATTATAACTTCTTCAATTTTTCTGCTGTAAACTTCATCCGTTGTAGATACAATATCTAATACATTTACAAAATCTTTCTTTCTTTTATCTAATTCTTTAATTATATCTTTAGTTTCACTATTTGGGTCTACATCATATAATTTAAGATACAAATCCATTTCTTCCTCTAAAGTAGAAAGTAAATCAGATACTTGCGTATTAATTCTTTTGAATTGTTTTTTATAGTTTTCAAGTTTTTTTATATATGAAAGTGAATTGATAATACCAAAAGGGTTTGTAATAACTTCAGGTTGATCAATCTCATGTGGAGTAATAAGTTTACCAATAGGTGAATCTTTATATTCATTTATTAATTCTAACTCATTTTCTTTAATTCTGATTTTATTGTTAAGGTTGTAAGATAATTCTTTATACTTTTCACCTTTCCATTTGGAATATTTCTTATAATCTTTTTTCAGTTTTTCAAGCACCTTGGAAATCTCTCTATAGGCCAAGTAACTGTTATATCTTTTTATAAGAATATTTTCTTCCATCTCTTTTTGAACTTCTTGCATTTTTGAATTAATACTAGAAAGTTTTACGAAATTATCTGCAAGTTGTTCGGCTTGTTTTTCAGTTTGTGCTGAAAATAACAGTGAACCCATAAATAACGATAGTATAACTATTAATTTTTTCACTTTTGAAAACCTTTTAAAACTTTTATTACAACTTCCTTAGGAATTTTATCCGTAATTTCACAATCACCTATTCCTTTTGGAAGAATAAACTTAATTTTATTATCTAT
>Ga0105351_1000396_pt1 | contig 20745 bp, 20 predicted proteins | sample EN4Hudsemesocosm_FD_83662 | JGI IMG/M metagenome (GOLD analysis project Ga0105351, IMG submission 83662) | Methane-oxidizing microbial communities from mesocosms in the Hudson Canyon - EN4B Hudson Canyon | ecosystem: Environmental > Aquatic > Marine > Cold seeps | place: Hudson Canyon... | reverse complement strand
GATTTTAATTCTATACTTAAATCTTTTGCTTTTGTAATTACTTCAGCGCTTGTTGCACCAGCCTCTTCAGCAATTTCATAAACTCTTACGTTATCTGACATTTGTTAGTATCTCCTTAAGTTGAAAGATGTAATCTTCTGTGTTTTTACACTCTCTGTTTAGAGAGTTTTTAATTTTTTTTTCCAAACGTTTTGTTTGTTCATTTTGGTTTATTATTCCAAATTTAATACATTCATGACAAATATAAAAACTTCTGCCATTTCCAGTAAATGGTACAAGTTTTTTATCCTGACATTGAAGTCTTAATAATTTAGATTTTCCTAATCTCTCTCTGCATGTTATACACATTCTAGTGGGTTTTTCCAAATTAGCCAATGATTTTACCTAAATTTTACTTAAACTACTAAATTTCTACTTTTACGCCATTATTATCAAATGGGCAAGTAAAAACTCTAAAGTGTGGAAACTTCTTTTTTAACGCATCTTCTAACTTTTTACTTTGATGGGAACACACAATATTAAACATTGTTGAACCACTTCCAGACAAAGTACTCATTAGAGCTGCATTTTTTAAAGCGACTTTTTGAACTTCGAAAAGTTCCGGCATTTGTTTCATTCTATAACTTTGATGTACACAATCTAAAGATGCAACACGTAACATTTCCCAGTTTTCACTGATGAATGCTGCTGTTAATAATGAACTGTGAGATACATTAAAAATGGTATCTTCTTTTGAATATTTATATGGTAAAGTTTTTCGAGAAAGATTTGTTGAGATAGAACGATTTGGTACAACCACAACCGAACTTAAATCTTTTGGAATAGATTTGTTAATAAATTTTACTTCATTGTTCTCTACTGCTGCTACATTAAATCCACCCATTACTGCTGGAGTAATATTATCAGGATGTGATTCATACGCCAAAGCAAGATTTAAAAGTTTTTCTTTAGGGAGCTCCATTCCTTCAATCGCATATGCTGAGGCAATGGCACTTACAATAACAGCAGAACTACTTCCAAGACCACGTGAAAGTGGAATCTCATTAATAAATTCAAACCTGAACGTTCTCTTTTTACTGCTTAAGTTATGGTAGAAGTCGTTAAAAATAGCAATAAACATATTATTATCTTTTAACATAGGATTATTAGAACCCTCACCTTTTAGAGAAACACTATGAAATTTTGATGGTCTAATTATAACCTGATTCTTTAATCTAATAGCTAATCCTAAAGTATCAAAACCTGGCCCTAGGTTTGCACTCGTTGCTGGTACACTTACTCTCAATTGTATTCCTTGTTTTTTTATACTGCTGGAAGATTATATTTTGGTAGACTTTCACTACTAAAAATACTCTCATCCAATATTTCTGGAAGCATAAATTTTTTTATTTTTTCTTTATCATCTAAAAAGTCAATTACTATTTCATTGTTTTCATTAAAAAAATACTTTTTCCCTAACGCTTTTATTGGAGAATTTTCATTAAAATGAAACCCCAATGCAGCTTTTAAAACTATATTATTAGTTATTGCTAGAGTTTTTAAAAAGACATATGAAACTTTAATTGACATATAACTTCCTGGCGAGTTAACAAAACACAAACCATTGACTTCATATTTATTTAGTATTTTATTAAAAATACTTGGCAAAACATCACTTGTCATTCCATCATCTTCGTATGCCATTATAAGTTTTTTATTCTTATAGACACCCACTAGAATTGGATTTGAAATGGATATTACAAAAACATCAATCAAAAATTCACCTTTACTTTGCAATGGCATATGCCATTTCAAATACTTCACTCTCTTTTTGAGCGATTTCTAAATCAATGATTTCATAATTCTCTTCTGATTCAAAAAGCTTTTTAGTTAATAAATGATTCAGATGATGGCTTCCTGCATGTGCGTCATACTCACCAATTACTGTATATCCCAATAAAGCCATATCTCCAATTGCATCAAGAATTTTATGGCGAACAAATTCATTTTCGTAACGTAAGCCTTCTGGGTTTATCACTTTTCTTCCGTCTAAAGCAATTGCATTATCCAAAGAAGCACCTTTAGCTAATCCTACACTTTGTAAATATTGTAAATCGTGCAAAAAGCCAAATGTCCGTGCTCTACTGATATTTTCTTTATAGTCATCAATAGAATAATCAAAATGATATTTTTGCTGCCCAATTGCAGGATGTTCAAAATCAATTGAAAAATCATATACAATATGATTTGAAGGTTTCAAACAAACTTTTTTTCCTTCAGCAGTCACTTCAACATGTTTTTTAACTTTTAAAACTTTTTTAGAAGCATTTAATTCTTTAATACCTGCTTCTTCAATTAACATACAATACCCACTACTACTTCCATCAAGTACTGGAACTTCATCATTATCAATCACCACTCTTAAATTATCTATACCATAGGCATAAACAGCAGATAGAAGGTGCTCAATTGTTGATATAACAATACCATCTTTTCCAATAACTGTAGCCATTTTTGTATCAACTACATTTTCTATTTTAAGGGGTATCGTAATACCTTCATCACTTCTATAAAAAATAATTCCCATGTCAGCTTCTAGGGGTTCTAGTCTCATTTTGACAGGTACACCCTTGTGAAGTCCAATCCCAACTATTTCAATAGCTTTTCCAATTGTTCTTTGTCTCATATTATCTACTTATTATCTATTATCTTTTTTGATTCTTTTAGAATATTTGTAATTCTGGTTTTAATCCAGTTTTTATCCATCCATTCAAGTGGATTAACTTCAATTCCTTGAACTAAAACACCAAAATGTAAGTGATCACCTAATACAGCGCCTGTAGCACCTGTATTTGCAATTACTTGTTTATAATTTACATCATCCCCAACATTAACTTTACTCACGCTTGTATGTGCATAAAGAGTTGATAGTCCCATGTTATGGTCAACAATAATTGTATTTCCATAAATTCCTAAATACTCATTAAATATAACTTTTCCACTATTATACACTCTTATTGGAGCTTTTCTTACACTAGCCCAGTCTAATCCTAAATGCCATGCCTCATCAATTTTCTCATTGTTGTGCATGTAGTGTCGTCTCTCCGCGTAACCAGCAGCTGTTCTTGAGCCTTTTAATCTTCTAAAAGGTTTTATACTAAAGTTATTTATTTTATCTTTATTCATATATTTAGTAGTAATATCTTTTAATGCTTTCACATTTAGTGCTCGTAATTCTCTATTTTCTTTTATGAAAATTTGAGATAAGTCATTTGGCACTGTTTGAGAACTTTGTTCAAGTACCTGAACACTTACGTTTTTAATAAACTTATCTGATATTTTAATATCGTCATTTTTAACTTTTAATTCTCTAATAAAAAGTGGAATTTTAGTTTTTGTTATATTGTTAGCTTTATCTTCAACAATAAGTGAAACTCTATTGAAGTCTTTAATACTAACAGGCCATGCAATCAAAGAGACAAAATACCCATCTTTATAAAAGGGAGTCAATTCAAATCTTTGTTCATCATTAAAACTAATATAAGCATCTTTTAGATTTTCATCTGATACTTCAACAACGGCTAAAGCACTTCCACCTTTTCTAATTGCAAGTGAATTAGTTATGACATTCGCCACAGGCCGTTTAGTATCGATTTTAATTTTGAACGTTTCATCTGCTGTGTTTCCATCAAAAAAATTCCATTTACTGTTATCGACTGCGATAATTTCAATTGAAATCTCTTTTGTTTTGAAAAACATATCTAACTTAGGAGGTTTAATTTCTAAATCTATTCTTTGTTGAGCAACAGGTAGTACTTCACTGTTTAAAACTTTTTCATTATTTTTATCTTTAAAAACTACTTTGTAATATTTAATACCAGTATCATCTTTTAGAGTCAGCTTTAAAGAATCTTTTAAATTCCAATATACATCTTTTTCAAACTCAATAGTTGGTTTATTTTTTTCAAACTGGGGAGAAACAAATAAAAATCCAATACCTACAACCATTATTATTACAATTAAAGTTGAAATAACTTTTCCTATACTATTTTTACTTCTCAAGAACTTCCTTTAAAATTATCTCTTTTGCTTTTTTTACATCATTACAGTCTATAGAACAACCAGCAGCTTGGACATGTCCACCACCACCAAATTTTTGCGCAACGAGTGAAATATCTATGTCACCTTTTGAGCGCAAAGATACCCTGACTTTATTATTCATAATTCTTAAAAACAAAGCAATTTTTACAACTGCAATATTATATATCATATCAAGGGCATCTTCACAATCTACAGTTGAAGCACCCGTTTGTTTTAACCACAAAGGTTCCACATAAATTACTGCAACTTTTCCTTCATCAAAAAGTTCCAGACTTTCCAAAACCTTTGGAATAATCCTATATTTTGCCAGTGAATCTCTTCTTATTAGTTTATCAGCGATCAACGCAGGTTGTGCACCACATTTTACTAAAAAATTTATTTTTTCAAATGTCATTTCATCACATCTGCTAATTGTAAACCCTAATGAGTCATCATATATCCCAACATAAAGTGCTGTTGCAATTTCTTTTGTAATATAAAGTCCATTATATTTAAAAAAATCATACAATACTTCTGCTGTACTTGACTTATGATAGTTTACAATGTTTATTGTACCAAAATCATTATTAGACTTGTGATGGTCTATGTTAATAAGAGGAACACTATCATCTAACTTAAATCCAAGTCGTTCAACACTTCCACAATCAACACAAATAGCCAAATCAAAGGAATCTGGCATTTGATTTGTAATCTTGTCAAACCTTTTAATAAAGTCAAGATTTAAAGGAAGGTTTGAACTTATATTATACACTTTATGTTTTATCTTGTTTTCAAAAAATAAATTAGATAATGCCAAGGCAGATGATATCGTATCAGCATCAGGATTGACATGTGTTATTATTAAAATATATTTTGATTGTTCAATTAATTTTAAAGCTTTTACAAAAGAAGCTGTATCGACATCATGATCGGTTATAAAATCTTTTTTCAATAACAATCCTTATCTATAAATTAAAAACAAAATTTAAATGTGAAAATAATTTCCCATTTTATCAGACATTTACTAACTAATAGTTAATGCCTTATATTATGTTATTGTTTTATTTTTTGTACTTTATACTAACCCAAGAACAAGCAAAAACTATTTTTAGTCAAACTTCATAGAAAAATCTAACCATGTAGCTTGATGAATAATAGACCCGCTACTAATTGCATCAACTCCCGTTTTTGAGTATTCAACAATTGTTTCAAGTGAAATATTCCCACTGGCTTCTAGTAAAATATGAGGATAATTTTCATCTCTAAATTTTACAACGTCTTTTATTAAATCAGGGCTCATATTATCACACATGATAATGTCTCCACCTGCATTCATTGCGTCTTTAACTTGATCTAAAGATTCACACTCAATTTCAATTTTTGTAACCCATGAAATTCTTTTTCTTGCTTTTTTAATAAATTCTTCAAGATTATCAATAGTTCTTAAGTGAGTATCTTTTAACATTAGACAGTCATCAAGACCTAAACGGTGATTAATAGATCCACCTACTCTACTAGCATATTTTTCAAAACCACGTAATTGAGGTCTGGTTTTTCTTGTATCTAATAAAACAACACCAGAACCTTCCATAAGTTTTGCATACTTATTTGCCATAGTAGCAATTCCACTTGCATGTTGTAACATATTTAAAAATGTTCTCTCTGAACTAAGCAAAATAGAAGCTTTTCCTTCAAGAATAGCTAGTACATCCCCTTTTTTGATTGTGTCTCCATCAAGTTTTAGGAACTTACAGTCAAATTTTTCACTTCGGGCTAAAACTCTTGCATATTTCACACCAGCCATAATTCCATCAGACTTTGCAATAGCACGCGCAGTAAATCTACCTTTTGGAGCTACATCAAAAAACAAATCCCCACGACCATTATCTTCAATAATCGCATTTTTTACAAATTTTTTTATATTAATCATATTTCAAACATCCTATTTAAAGCAACATTAGCCCACTTGGCAACATTTTCATCTATGAGTATTTCGTTTGGATACGGTTCTTCTTGTTCATTTTCCAGAGCTTTTAATGAATCATACACATCTTGAAGTGTTGTTTCATTCATTGTTGGGCATTCAGGTTTTGTGGAGGATAATATATATGTATTTTTTTGTCTAAGCCTGTTTACCATATTATATTCAGTACCTACTGCAATTTTTTGATCAATAGGTAATTCTTTAATATATTTAATTAGCTGTGAAGTAGATCCAACATAATCAGCCGCATCACAAATTGCAGGGTCACATTCAGGATGAACTGCTATTAAGATATCTTCATATTTATTTCTATAAAACTCAATATCATCAAGAGTAAACAATTGATGCACCGAACAAAACCCGTTATAACAAATGATATCCGCTTCATCAAGAGATGTACCATCACCAATAACAGCAGAAGTTAAGTTCATCTTTTTTGCAAAGTTTTGTCCCAAACAACGATCAGGCACAAAAAATATCTTTTTGCCACTGGTTAAACCTTTTTCAATGATTTTGTATGCGTTTGAACTCGTACATACCATTCCACCCATTTCACCAACTCTGGCTTTTACTGCTGCACTTGAGTTTATATACGTAATAGGTAAGATATCATCGTTAGTAATTCCAGAATCATTTAACTTTTTTAAACTCTCATCAAAATAATCTACATCAATCATTCTAGCCATTGCACAGCACGCAATCTTTGGCATTAAAACTCTTTTATTAGGTGAAAGAACTTTAACACTCTCTCCCATAAATCCAACACCACAAAATAAAACATACTTAGATGTATCAGCCATTGCTTTTTTTGCAAGTTCTAAACTATCGCCTGTAATATCTGCTAAATCAAATACTTCATCTCTTTGATAAAAGTGTGCAACTATAGTTACATCCAGTTTGTCTTTTAACTTTAAAATTTCTTCTTTTAAGTTCAATTTTCGCCCCATAACCGGTGATGAGCAACGAGTACAAAATAACAGATAATACCTCAAACTTGAGTTACCATTCATTTTTTACACTTTGCTTTTCACTCTTTAATAATCGGAATATAACAAAATTTTGGTTATAATCTCTTAAATTATAGACTAATTTACATTATTAAGGTTTTAAATGGATTTTTTATTCAATACAAATATACAATTTTACCTGGCAGCATATCTAATAGGATCAATCCCTTTTGGTTTAATTCTAGCAAAACAATTTGCAGGAATTAACATCAAAGAAGAAGGAAGTAAGAGTATTGGCGCAACCAATGTTTTAAGAGTAGTTAAACAACAAAACCCAGCACTAGCAAAAAAACTAGGCATTGCTACATTACTGCTTGATGCATTAAAAGGTATGGTAGTACTTTTTGCTGCCATGACTATGGGAGTTAGCAATGAGACATTATGGACAATTGCAGTATTAAGTGTACTTGGACATTGTTACAGTATTTACTTAGGATTAGAAGGTGGCAAAGGGGTTGCTACTGGCCTTGGCGTATTGTTAGTTCTTATACCAATACCTACAATAATAGGTGCAGGTGTTTGGGCATTTTGTGCAAAGGTATTAAAAGTATCTTCAGCATCTTCCCTTTTAGGCCTTATTGCTTTAGTAATAGCGGCACAATTTCTAAGTGATTCACTTGATGTTGATTCTTACGCACCCTTATATATAATCACATTTATAATCATATATAAACATGTACCAAATATTGTTCGAATGATTAAAGGTGAAGAGGGGAAAGTGGCATAATACAAAAAGATTGAAGATATCTATATTCAAATCTTCAATCACTTATTGTAAATGCACTTAAGACTTAACCCATGAAAATAAATATCAAAAATCTTACTTTTAAATGTATCATCGGCATTCTTCCTTTTGAGAGAGAAAAAAAACAAAAAGTAGTTATAAATGTATCTTTTAACTACAAGTTCAAAAAAAATGAATTTATAAATTATGCAGATATTGTAAATGTACTAGAATCATCAATGAAAAAAAAGAAATTCCTACTCATTGAAGATGCCCTTATTTATTTAAAAAAAGAAATTAAAACAAACTACAAGATCAAAAAACTTACAATTTCTATTACAAAACCTAATATCATTGATAATTGTGAAGTTAGCGTAACAAATTAACACTCTTATATGATTATACAAACTATATATTTTCTTAAGAAATAAGTTAAATTTGCTACTTAAGTGTTAATAATACGACACTTTAAGAATAGTTTAAAACTATCTCGTGTAGAATTGTCGCAACGGTGTCCGGAAAGAGGTCTAATGTTAATAGCATAGGCTTTAAGTTCGCGCGTTCCGGGAGACTGAAAAAAAAATTTCGAAATTTACAGGAGAACAAATGAAAAAATTCGCAAAAATGAGTTTAGTAGCTGCAATCGCAGTAGCTGGTTTAACTAGTACTGCAACTGCAGGATCTTTAGAAGAAGCAATCAAAGGTGTTAACATCTCTGGTTTCGTTGAATATAGAGCAGAAAAAGTTCTTAAAACTAAAACTGACGTTACTGATGAAGCTCACCATGATATCGACATTAGATTACAAGCTGTAGTTCCAGTTAATGATCAAGTAAATGCTGTTATCAGATTTGATGAAACTGCTGATGAAGATTCTGATGGTGGTACTTTAGATTCAAATGCAATCGCATTTGATATTGATAGAGCTTACTTTGCATACAACAATGATGGTTTAACTGTTAACTTTGGTTTACAAGGTGCTCCATTAACTGATGGTGGTTCAGGAGACGGTGTTACTGTTTCTAAAGCTTTTGGTGATGTTTCACTTTCTGCTGGTTACTTATTCACAACTTCTGCAACTAATGCTGATGATGTATGGTTCTTAAGTGCATCTGGTACAGCTGGTATGGTTTCATACTACGCAACTTACGCAATGGTTGATGATTCTGATGCTGCTGATACTTTTGGTTCAGCTGCTGATGGTGAAGCTGATACATTCCATGCTGGATTATCTGCTAAATTTGAAATGGTTAATGTAGCTGTAGATTACTCTACTTTAGATGCTGATGCTGGTCAAAGACAATCTCAAACTAAATTATCTTTATCTACTACACTTGGTGCTGTTAACTTAGGTGTTCAGTACGCTGTAAATGGTAACGATGGTGGTGAAACTATGGTTGATGGTTCTGATGCTTCTGCTTCTGAAATCTCAATTGGTGCTTTAGAATTAACTCAAGAGGGTGATGCTTCTGCATTCTTATTATCTGCATCTGTTGCTGTAGGTGAAAAAGGTACTGCTAAAATTAGATATGCTGACCTTGATGGTACAGCTGCTAGAGGTGACTTACAAGTTATCAGAGCAAACTATGATTACCAAATGTCTTCTAACTTTAAAGCGTACTTAGAGTACACTATTAATGATAGAGATGGTTCTACTAAAGCTTCTGACTACGTTGTTGGTGCTAAATACTCTTTCTAATCGAAAGATTACTAAACTCTTAAAGGTTAGAAGCTTTGCTTCTAACCTTTTTTTATGCCTACTTTCCTATTATTTAATTACCTCTCTTTTATACAACCTATGATAAAATGCCCCTTTTATTAAAGGATATATATGAAATTACTTACAAAACTAGCACTACTAACACTTACAACTATAGCACTAAATGCACAAACAACCATGTGTTATAAAGAAAATCATTCAAATATGGCAACCATTGAAACGGTTAAACTCGAAGGTGGAGTATGTAAAGGTGAAAAAAATGTTAAAGATATGCAAAAAGAGGGATGGATAAGTGAAGATATTAAAATAAATAACAACAACTATATTTACATCTTCAAAAAAGCAACCACAGCTGATGTTAACATGCAAGATTTAGAAAACAGAGTAATTCAGCGAATGAGAAATGAAAATGAAGAAAAACAAAAGTTAAAAAAACTAAAACTCACAAAATCAAAAATTAAAAATGGTAAAAAACTCTATGAAGCAAAATGTGCCTTATGTCATGGACCAAAAGGTGAGCTTGAAAAGTATGGAAAAAATGCTATTAATACTTTGAACTTAAAAGATTTTAAAACAGCTATTAGAGAATATTCTACAGGACAACGATCAGAAAAAGACAAAAGTGGACATAACAAAGTCAGCCCCTTTGCAAAACAAATGGTACCTTATGCAAATATGTTAACACCTAATAAAATTAACAATATTTATGTCTATTTTCAAAGCCTTAAAGATCTGAAACCAGTTGAGGCAAAAAAATAAGTGGACAATTATGAGTATTCTGAGTTATTAAAACTATTAAATAAAAAACTTAATAATATTAAAAATATTTTAAAACCTGATTCCCTTAACAATAGAATCCAAGAAATACAAGAGCTTGAAGCTGCTCAGGATTTCTGGAACGATGTTGATAATGCAACAAAAGTAGGAATTGAAAAAAATAGAATTTTAAGAAAACTAAGTAAATTTAATAAAGCACATACTGCTCTAACAGATACCAATGAAATATATGAACTTGCAACACTAGATAACGATGAAGAAACTCTGGAAATGCTTTATGATGAAGCAACTGAGGTTGAAGAGTTGATTAAAAAAACTGAAATCGAAGTAATGTTATCAAACCCTGATGACAGTTCCAATGCAATAATCTCCATTCACCCAGGTGCAGGTGGAACGGAATCTCAAGATTGGGCTGCTATGTTGTATAGAATGTATTTAAGATGGGCTGAGCGTCAAAACTTTAAAATTGAGCTACTAGACTACCAAGATGGGGAAGAAGCTGGTATCAAAGATGTCTCTTTTATCATTAAAGGTGAAAATGCATACGGATACTTAAAAACTGAAAATGGTATTCATAGGCTTGTTCGGATTTCTCCTTTTGATTCAAATGCTAAAAGACATACCTCTTTTGCATCTGTTATGGTTAGTCCTGAAGTGGATGATAACATTGATATAGAAATTGAAGATAAAGATATTCGAATTGATACTTATAGAGCTAGTGGTGCTGGTGGTCAGCATGTTAATAAAACAGAATCTGCTATTAGAATCACTCATATTGAAACCAATGTAGTAGTACAGTGCCAAAATGATAGAAGTCAACATAAAAACAAAGCAAGTGCGATGAAAATGTTGAAATCAAGACTCTATGAATTAGAATTAGAAAAACAAGCTGCTCTTAAAAATGGAACTGAAAAAAGTGACATTGGCTGGGGACATCAAATTCGTTCCTATGTAATGCAACCCTACCAACAAGTAAAAGATACCAGAAGTAATATTGGATACTCAAATGTTGATGCAATACTTGATGGAGACATCACTAGAATAGTAGAAGACGTACTAATAGCAACACAAAGTGATTAAGCTATAACTCTTATGTTATTATCTACAACAGATAGTAGCATAAGGACAATACAAACAAACCGATTTATCTTCACATTTATCAAAACTTACTATTTTTGTATTTAGCTCTTTTAAAACTTCATCAAACAAATCTAACTTTTGCTCTAAAACTACTTCTTTAAGAAGTTGAATTTTGCTTAAATCATAATAGTATGGTTCAAAGGAAGAATTTTCTTTGATTTCATCTTTCATTGCCAAAAAATAAAATTCCAATTGGAAATCTGTTGTTTTTTCATATGTTTTCAGTGTATCAATCTTTAAAGCAGAAGAGGTTTTATAATCAATAATTTCATAGCCATTTTTTGTTTTATCAACTCTATCAATTACCCCCTTTAATTTAATACCTTTGTAGGTAATATTAAATGACTTTTCCAACGCATATACACTAAGACCCTCATCAAATCTTTTCTGTTCACAGGTAATAAAAGAGTTTAATTTTCTTTTCCAAATTTCTAAATCTAAAATCAAAAATGGATTTTTGGCTTTTTGTTTGTTAAAAAGTTTTGCAAGCCGCTCAGTTGCATTACTTCCCAAAGTTTTTTCATCTGTATAAAAGTCTTCAAGAATTTTGTGAATAATACTTCCAAGTTCAAAACCTTGAGGTTTTAAACTAAAATGATGTTCATTTATATGAAGGATATTTTTGAAATAAAACTTTCTTTTACACTGTAAAAAATTCTTCAATGATGTTGCTGACCATGTCAAGGTTGATAAGTCAATTTCCAAAGATATCTCTTTATTAAAATGTGTTAGTTTATGTTTTTTATACAAAATATGTTCGTATTTATTATCCATTGTTTCTGTACTGAATTTATAATCCATAAACAATTCATGTGCAAATCTACTAACTTGTGAAGTATCATTATTTGTATAAGAAATAGCTACTTTAGTAGCATTAAAAATAAGTTTTTCATAATAATATTTCTGAAGGTTTTCTCTATCTTTGATGGTTGGCAAATTTGCATATTTTTTAACACCAGTAGAGAGAAATTTATCTTTTATGCTTCTTTTAGGAACTGTTCCTTCATTAAAATCAACAATTATCACCCCTTTATAATTAACCCCTCTTGTCTCTAGAAGTCCCATAACCGTAATGGCACCTCCATCAACATCATCCAAACTAAAGGCGCTGATTCTTTGTAATATTATCTTATAGGCATCTTTTAACAAGATATTTTGTGTGGTTGTAAAAAAGAGTCTGTTTAACTTATAAACTTCTTCATCAAATTTCTCAAGTATCTCTAGATTTGTTTCATACGATCGGACAAACGTTGTGATTTTATCAAAAATATCAATTTTTAGTTGTTCATTCCAAACATTTTGCAGTTCATTTGTAATAAAGGTAATATCTAGTTCTAAAAAATTCAAGAGTTCAAGATGTTTTTTATCTTGCTCATTTAGGTACAAATTAATAGCATGAAAACTTTTATACAGTTTACTGTTATAAACATTTTTACCCATTGCATAATTAAAGTACTGCTCATCATCAAACAACTCTAACAAATCTTTAAAGGATTCACTTGGCAAAACAAGTACAATATCATTGGCATCAAGACCTTCCTCAATCATTTTTGCAATAGAAATTTTGATATAAGCAATTTGATTAACTCTTGTATTAAAAGCTGTCATTTGAACATCTGGTTTTAATTTTTCTTTTACTTCTGTATTAAGTATCACTTTTTTTGAAATATCCAATGAGTACTTTTTATTTAAATCTAAATCAAAACCAACATTACTTAACAATTCCCATGATTTTTTGTTATATTCATTTGTAAATAAATGAACAAAGATCTCATTATTATGCGATATCTCATTGATAATTTTAAATTCAAATTTTGTAAAATACCCTTCAAAAAAAAGCTCAATACTATCAAACTGACTTAAATAAGAGTTATTAATTTCATAGTACTTAGCTAACAAAACTTTATCCACACAATTATTTTTCTCTAGAAGGGAGACATAGTTTTTATGCACATGTTGTAATATATCCAGATGTTCACCATAATACTCATAAGTATCTGCTTCTCTTAATGTTTGAATATCAACCATCTCATGGGCTAATTCTCCAAAAAATCTAAATATATAATCACTTTGTTTTAAAAACTCAGAAAAATTTGAACTAAGACCTAATTTGTCAAAATTTTTAATTTTTATTGCTTCTTTTAAATACAAAAATCTTTGGTCTTCATCTATATAACTAAGGTTTCCCGTACTAATTGATTTTGAAAAGAACTCATCAATTGTCAAGGTTGCAGGTAATAAAGTATCATCATCTATAGTATTTATATACTCCCTAATTGACCTACTTGTAGGAAAAACCAATAGCTTCAAATTATTTCCAGTTTTTAAGAGCTATTTGAGTTTCTCTTTGCATAGTTTTTTTCTTTAAATCTTCTCTTTTGTCATACAACTTTTTACCTTCTGCTGTTGCAATTTGCATTTTTAGCATATTTCTAGCGTTAAAGTACATTTTTAAAGGAACAATTGTCATTCCATCTTTTGTTACTTTTTCAAAAAGTTTTGCTATTTGTTTTTTGTGTAGAAGAAGTTTTCTATCTCTGTTTTCTTCAGGTCTAAAAGAAGTATGCGCAGTATCAAGATGGGTAATGTGCATATTAAAAATAAATACTTCACCTTTAATGATTCTAATAAAACTATCCCTGATATTTACTCGTCCAGCTCGTATAGCTTTTACTTCACTGCCTTTAAGACAAAGGCCCGCTTCAAAGCTTTCATGTATAAAGTAATTATGAAATGCTTTTTTATTCTTAAACGTTAAATTAGTATCTTTTGGTTTAACTGCCACTATGCTTCACCTTCCTTTGTTTTAATTTTAAAAAATGAACTGCCACTTCCACTAAAAAACCAATCTTTTTTAGCATATTGTTTCAGCTCACTATTTGTTTCAACTGCACTTTGATATAAATCATTCGCTTCATTGATATCCAGTTTTTTTAATACATCAATACTTTTAGTCATAAGTAAGCTCTGTGCCTCATCATTTGTAATTTCAGTATAAAATTTATCTCTAAAAGTATTAAAAATTTCTCCAGTATTACATTTGATATTTGGAGTATAGGTTTGTATTTCAAAAGTTTCTTCTTCAAACATTTCTACTTTTTCACCAATTCCAGTTACATTTGCACTATCATACTCATATATAAAAAATGGCACATCAGCACCAACTTTAAGGCCAATACGAGCCAATCTGTCTTTTGAATAATGTAAATCAAATACTTCATTTGCAAGTATTAAAAAAGCAGCCGCGTTAGAGCTTCCCCCACCTAATCCAGCACATTCAGGTATATTTTTTTCGACTTTTATATTATATACTCTAAAATATGCATCAATCTTTGGACAGTTATTTCTTAAGGCTAAAAAAGCTTTATAAATAGTATTTTGTTTTGTTTCACATCCAAATTCACCAATTAAATTAAACTCATTGGTTTCATTATTTGGTTCAAATGCTACTGTGTCATATAGATTTTTCACTCTCACAAAACGAGATACTAGTTCATGATACCCATCTCTTTTACCCGCAATTTTCAAAAAAATATTTACTTTTGCATAAGAGTTTATTTTCATTCTTTTAATCAATATGTAACCTTATTAAGCATGTACGATACCTTTTCATCTTCTATTAAAATTATACTAAAAAAGTCATCAAATATTATCAAATATTCCCCGTTAGCTTTTTTCTCTAAATATTCAATATCAATTTTTTTGCCAAAATCAATCCACTCTTTAGAACCTGTATAAACATTTTCTTCAACATCCAAATACTCAAGTGGGTTTAACTCTTTTTCATTATCATAAAAAAACATACCCTCATTTAATCTGTCAAGGCTACTTAATGTTCCCACGGTGTTAAGATTTCCTACAAGCACTTGAGCCAGACTTCTAATGTATGAGCCCTCACTAACACTTGATTCAAAGGTAATAAAAGGGTGTTTGTAGTGTAAGAACTTTATATCAAACACATGCATAGTCGAAGGTTTCATTTTAACTTCGCGACCTTGTCTTGCAAGTTCATAAGCTCGTACTCCATCAATCTTTTTTGCACTGTATATTGGAGGTGTATATGTTATATCTCCTGTTAACTTATCCAATTCACTTTTTATTGTTTTTTCATTAAGTTTTTCAACTTCTTCAATAGAAGTAATATTTTCAATATCTCCTGATAAACTTGAAGCTCCAAGCCAAAGAGTGGCTCTATATTTTTTGGGTGTTTTTTTTAAAAATCTAAAAAGCTTTGTATATTGCCCAAAGGCTGTAATCAAACAACCCTTTGCAAAAGGATCTAAGGTACCAGAGAATCCTGCTTTTTTTACTTTAAATTTTCTTTTAATTCTTTTTAAATAAAAATTTGAGCTTATAAAAATAGGTTTTTTTATAACAAATAGTCTGTTAGGTTCTTGTTGTTTCAATTATTTTCCATTTTGTTTTTTTACTTAAGTAAATATTGGGTAGAAAGTGTCAGTTTTTCTTAGTTCAAGGCGAAGTTAAAATTTCTAAGGTGTATACAAGCAGTACACGAGAAAAGTAAATCTTGTGCTAAAGGCACAAGGCAAACTTTTCGAATCATTAAATTTCAAACTTCAACACAGAAATCAGGAAAAAGTTGATGTCCTATCCCCTATATTTTATATTTTTTCGACAAACGAAGATAAAATATCTCTCTTTGTTCCACCAAAATTTATCGTGAGCTTTGAATCTTTTCCTGCTTTAACAATTTTTTGGATTCTTCCCATTCCAAAAATTTTATGTTTAATAAGATCACCTTTTTTGTAACCGCTTGATCTTTCTAGTTTCAAGCATCCTTTAACAAGTCCTGATTCGCTTAAAAATCTACTTTTAAGAAGTGTCGCTCTTTTACCTTTGTAAAACCTGCTGTGCACAAAACTAACAGTTAGTTCATCCATAGCTCTGGTAAAAGAGACATATCCAAGCCGTCTTTCTTCTTCAATATCACTTCCATCTCCAACGAGTGGAAAAAATCCTTCTTCCATTCCAATAATAAAAAGGTGTTTGTACTCTAAACCTTTACTCGCATGAATACTCATCATCGAAACTGCTTCATTTCCAAGCGCATCTTGCTCACTTGCTAATGCAACTTCGTTTAGAAAGTCCTCTAACCCTAAGTTAGGATGTGTAATAAAATAATCTCTTAAATAGCCATAAAACTCATCAATATTTGCTTGACGTTCAATTCCATCAGGAACTTTGTCGTAAGAGGCTCTAAAATCAAAAGTATCTTCAAAATTGTCTAAAAATCTCATTTTAGATTCATCCATAACATCAACTAAATCTAGAATTGAAGCAATAAAAACTTTAAGGGTACGTGCATTTTTCTTTCCTACAATTTTTGCCAAATCTTCAGGAGTAGAATTATCTATTAATCTAAAAATAGACTCGCCAGTATTATTAGAATGCGCATCAAGTTTATCAACAGTAGTTTTGCCTATTCCTCTTTTAGGTTTATTTACAATCCTTTTAAAAGAGAAATTATCATTTTTATTTGTTAATGATCTAAAATAAGCTATTAAATCTTTAATTTCAGCTCGTTCATAAAACTTCATACCACCAACTAATTTATAACTAATACCAGCTTTATTAAAACCTTCTTCTAAGGAACGGCTCAGGGCATTTACTCTAAATAAAATAGCAATATCTTTTGCACTAACACCTGTGGCAATTAGTTTGTTTATATCTTCTGCAATTTTTCTGGTCTCTTCATTTTCATCATGAGATTCATATACTTTTACAGAATTACCCTTTTCTCTTGTCCCTACTAATTTTTTGCCTAGTCTATCTCTATTGTGATCTATTAATTGGTTCGCATGTTCAAGTATTGTATGTGTGGATCTGTAGTTTTTTTCGAGTTTTATTACTTTTGTATTTTTAAAATTTTGAGGGAAATTTAAAATATTTTTAATGGTTGCACCTCTCCATCCATAAATAGATTGGTCATCATCACCAACTACACATAAATTGTTGTGAGTTGTACATAATGTTCTTAAAAGTTTATACTGCAATTCATTTGTATCTTGGTACTCATCTACCATAATATATTGGTACTTAGCACTGGTTTCAGTAGCTAACTCATCATTTTGGATTAAAATATTATAAGGCAACAAAAGTAAATCATCAAAATCTACCAGATTATTTTCTTTTAAATAGTTTTCATATTTTTCATAAACATCTGCAATTTGTTGATACAACTTTAATTCAGCAGCTGCTTTTGCCATAATTGGCGTTAGTATTGAGTTTTTATACTTAGATATTTCACTCGCAAGTAAAGATGTTGTTAACTCTTTGTTGATTGATCGTAAAATTCTTTTTTTATCATCTGTATCAATAATGACAAAGTTATTTTTTCTTCCTAGTTTATCTATGTGAAACTTTAGAAAAAGAAGGCCAAATTTGTGAAAGGTACATAATAGTGGCATTGTTGCCATATTGTCGCTAATCATCGAAAAAGCACGTTCTCGCATCTCTTTAGCTGCTTTATTTGTAAAAGTAAGCGTAAGTATAGAAGCTGGATCAATTCCTATTGAAATAAGATAGGCAAGTCGACTTGTAACGGTTTTTGTTTTTCCACTACCAGCACCTGCAAGTATTAGAAGGGAACCATCAATATGTTTAGCCGCTTCTTGTTGTGACTCATTCAGTGATAATAAAAAATTTTCAGACATTTTGTTCTCCATATTAAATATTATTATATCCAAAATTAAATAAATCTATTTATAGGCTATTTTCAAATGTCTTTTTTAGTTTTTTTTATAAATAAATGTTATTATAATCATAATTTATAGAAATTCATTAAATCTAATGTTAAATAAGTATTTCTTATGTTAACTTATATTATGATTTGTAATAAAATCCGTATTAAGGTAAAAAAAATGCTTACAGACTTCGCTAAACTCGAAACTTTCTTAACAGTTGTAAGAGAAAAATCATTTTCAAAAGCTTCATCAAAACTTGGTATTTCACAACCAGCAGTTACACAACAAATGAAATTTATCGAGGATTATTTAGATACAAGAATTGTTGATAGAAAGAAGAATGGTATTCGACTTACTAAAGAAGGTCAGATGTTATTTAATATTGCGCAAAAGATAGAAAAATGTGTGTCAAACTCTGAAAAAGATTTATTAAAAATCATGAACAAAGATATCACTTTTATCTTTGGAGCTTCTTTTACAATTGGTAATTATATTTTACCAAAGTTCTTAAATAAACTTAAAGCAGACATCCATAATGATGTCACTATTAAAGTAACTGATTGTGAGCATACTATTAGTGAATTAGTAGATAAAAAAATAGATATAGCCTTAGTTGAACAGCATATTCCAAATGAAAATGTAATATATAGAGAATGGCTTGATGATGAGATTGTTCTTTTTTCAAATCAAAAGCTTCCTTTTAGAGCAAAAGGAAAAGATTTGTTAGGGTATAAATGGGTTTGTAGACCTCAAGGTACTCAAACAAGAGATATGTTCAAGGATGTCTTAGAAAAAGAAAACTTTCCAAACTGCGAAGAGTTTGACATAACAAGTGAAACAACATCAGCAACAACTATTATACAAACTATATTACATGCACCAAAAGACGCAGAACCAACGGTATCAATTGTATCAAGAAATGCGATTGATTCAATGGTAAAAAAAGGTGACTTATTTGAATCTAAAATTGGAAACCAGAAAATGGTACGTAAATTATATATTGCTTATAGAAAAGATAGAAAACATGATGCGTTTATTGAAAATGTAGTGGACTATTTAATTAAAATCAAATAGCAATAACTTGGCAGTGATGAGTTTTATTGGCTCATCACTATTACTATTAAAACGTTACTTTAGTAATAAAATCCCTCTTTTAAAAGAGCTTTTTTTATTTTTAACATTTGTTGATGTTTATTTTTACACCAAAAAGGTGAAAGTAAACTAGGGTCATCAATTCCTGCTGTTACTCTTTGCACACTAATATTATCAGGTAACATTTGAATTGATTTTACAACCGTATCAACATAAAGTTCTTCTGTAATTGGTACAAATTTTCCTTTTCTATAATCACTTGTTAGTATCGTATTTTTAACAACATATAAAGGATGAAACTTTATAGAGTCAATATCTAGTGCGATTGTCTGTTTTAGGCTTTCTAACATCATCTCTTGGTTTTCTTTAGGAAGACCGTAAATCAAATGCCCACAGACTTTTAAACCTTTTTCTTTGGTTTTAATAATCCAGTCTTTCATACTAGAGCAATCATGTCCTCTATTAATTTCATCTAAAGTTACATCATAAAAAGATTGTATTCCATACTCAACCCATACTTCTTTATCTTTTGATAAAAAGGCAAGGTAATCAAGAATTTCATCAGTAACACAATCTGTTCTAGTACCAATACTTAGTCCAATAACATTATCAAGTTCCAGTGCTCTTTCATATAAAGCTTTTAGCGTTGGCATCGGCGCATATGTATTTGTAAAAGATTGGAAATATACAATAAACTTTTTTGCGCCAAACTTTTTTTCAAGTTTATGTTTCGTAGCACTAAACTGAACTTCTAGTTGTTTTAGCTGGTTTTGCAAATATGGATTTTCTTGTTTATCAGGATGCAATTTAAAAGTGGGTTTTTGTTTTTGTAAATTTGGACTAAACGAGTCATTTTCACAAAAAGTACAGCCCCCTTTTGCAACTGTCCCATCAATATTAGGGCATGTGAAACCACTAATACTAATAGGTATTTTATATACTTTTTCACCAAACTTATTTTTAAAGTATCTACCTATTGTAAATACTGGTTTCACTTTACTTTTCAAGGACATTTTTTTATTCATTTATTTTATAAAATAGTCTCCATCAAAACTCTCTAACGCATAATTTAGTTCATTACCAATCGCGTTTGTTAAATCATCCAAGGATAAAAATTCTAATGAATCAGCACCTATAAACTCGCATAATTCATCTTTAGTCATACGAGAACTAATTAGCTCTTCTTTTGTAGGTGTATCAATTCCATAAAAACATGGATATTTAATCTCAGGACTTGCCACTCTAAAGTGTACTTCCTTTGCTCCTGCATTTTTAAGCATTTTTACAATTCTTTTACTCGTTGTTCCTCGAACAATTGAATCATCAATTACAAATAGAGACTTCCCTTCAATCAAAGATTTCATAGGACTTAATTTCATTCTAACTTTGACATCTCTCATTTCTTGTGTTGGTTCAATAAAAGTTCTTCCAACATAATGGTTTCTAATAATTCCATATTTAAAAGGTATTCCACTTTGGGCTGCGTAACCTAACGCCGCTGGAACTCCTGAATCTGGAACAGGAACAACCATATCATAT
>Ga0105351_1000393_pt1 | contig 20809 bp, 14 predicted proteins | sample EN4Hudsemesocosm_FD_83662 | JGI IMG/M metagenome (GOLD analysis project Ga0105351, IMG submission 83662) | Methane-oxidizing microbial communities from mesocosms in the Hudson Canyon - EN4B Hudson Canyon | ecosystem: Environmental > Aquatic > Marine > Cold seeps | place: Hudson Canyon... | reverse complement strand
TTACTCTAGGATTATTCAGCGGGTGAATCTCCATGGCGATCTGATAAGCCATAGAGCGCACCTGAGCACGATCAATAGCACTGCCCGGAAGCAGTGGCGATTGCGGGTAGGTCTCTTCAAGATATTCAATAATCGCTAAAGACTGAGTGATGGTTCCCTCAGGTGTCACTAAAGCAGGCACTAACCCTTGGGGATTAACTTGCAAGTAGGTTTTCTGCTTCTGACCCCCTTCGAGCAAATTAACTGGTATCTGCCTCCAACTCAACTCCTTCAATTCCAAGGCAATACGAACTCGATACGCTGCCGAGGAACGATAATAGCTATAGAGTTCAAGGCCAGTGTTAGCCGACATATTTTGTTACCTTTTGATCAATCTCACCAAAGATACTTTGCCCGTTGTCATCTAACATATCAATTTGTATTCGATCACCAAAGCTCATAAATTCTGTAGTGGCACTTCCATTAGCGATGGTCTCCAGCATACGAACCTCTGCTAAACAACAGGACCCCTTAGAGCGATCTAAATTGGATACAGTACCAGAACCAACAATGGTTCCTGCGCAAAGAGGGCGAGTTTTAGCAGCGTGGGCGATAAGCTGTCCAAAATCAAACGTCATATCTACCCCCGCATTGGGTTCCCCGACTAAATCTCCATTTAATATAGCTCGCAAAGGTAGATGTAGTTTGGCGCCATCCCATGCACTACCTAAAACATCAGGAGTCACCGCCACTGGCGAGAAAGCACTACTAGGCTTAGCATGAAAAAAACCAAAGCCCTTAGCTAATTCACCAGGGATAAGATTGCGTAATGACACATCATTAACCAGCATCACTAACTGAATATACTTAGCAGCCTCACTCGAAGAGATTCCCATGGGCACATCATCCACGATCACAGCAACCTCAGCTTCAAAATCAATACCCCAGGCTTCATCGGCCACAGCTATATCTTCCCGTGGCCCTAAGAAACTATCTGACCCCCCTTGATACATTAAGGGGTCAGTCCAAAAAGATGAGGGCATCTCTGCATTTCGCGCTTTGCGCACTAGCTCTACGTGATTAACATAGGCACTACCATCAGCCCACTGGAAAGCGCGAGGCAATGGTGAGGCGCAGATCTCTGAATTAAAAGCTTGGCTATCTATTTCGCCATTTTCTAGCTGCAGATATAGCGCAGCTAACGGCTGTTTACAGTTATCCCAGTTATCAAGCGCTCCCTGCAGAGTAGGAGCAATCTCAGTTGCCGACACATAGCGTTGCATTTGATTATCAACAACAATGAGCTGACCGTCTCGGCCCTGATTAATAGATGCAAGTTTCATACTACTGTCCCTTTCTTGAACGATTTTGTCTTATCATGCAACCAAGCAGCATGCTGAGGAGCACGTTTAGTTTTATCCCATTCTTCAAGCATTGCTGGGGCCACTCGATGTAATTCTTCCAACATTCCAGGCTGAGCCGTATCAGCCGCTAACTCAAGACGATGACCATTAGGGTCAAAGAAATATATAGATTGGAAAAGCGTATGGTCAATGGGACCCAAAACGTCAATACCTAAATTTTTAATATGTTCTTTTGTTGCTAATAGAGTCTCCATATCAGGTACTTTAAACGCTATGTGCTGCACCCACTTAGGAGTATTTATATCAGATCCCATGTCAGGAGATTGTGGCAACTCAAAAAATGCGAGCACATTACCGTTGCCCGCATCCATAAATATATGCATGTAGGGATCAGGTTCACCGGTGGATGGCACTTTGTCCTCGGCTATGGCTAATTGAAAGTCCATTCCCAGTACCTGCTGGTAAAATTCGACCGTCTGCTTCGCATTGGCACAGCGATAAGCTACATGGTGAAATCCTTGAATATCCATAGTTATACCGCCTCTGTGCTCTCTGTTTTAACTGATGTTTGTTCAGTTGAAATAACACCGCGATTCATTTGATCCCGTTCTATTGATTCAAATAGCGCTTTAAAATTTCCCTCACCAAAGCCCTCATCTTTTTTACGTTGAATAAACTCAAAGAAAACTGGGCCGATTAATGTCTCCGAAAATATCTGTAGTAATAACCGAGGGTCGCCTTGCTGGGTAGAACCATCGAGTAGTATTCCTCTGGCCTGTAGTTCAGCGGTTGGCTCGCCATGGTTAGGCAGGCGCTCATCTAGCATTTCATAATAGGTTTCCGGTGGTGCTTTCATAAACGGCAAACCCTGATCTTTAAGTTGGTCCCAGGTGGCCAGAATGTCATCACAGGAAAAGGCAATATGCTGAATACCCTCACCATTGTAGGCCATTAAAAACTCTTCAATTTGACCACCTGCGGTTGCCTCTTCATTAAGAGGAATGCGTATCTTGCCATCCGGTGCAGACATCGCTTTTGACTTTAAACCTGTATATTCACCCGTGATATCAAAGTAGCGTATTTCTCGGAAATTAAAAATATCCTCATAAAACTTCGCCCAGTGATCCATTCGACCGCGGTAAACATTGTGAGTTAGGTGATCGATTACATTTAGGCCACAACCAACAGGGTGTAGATCCGCATTATCAATAAACTCGAAATCAATATCATAAATGGAGTTTCCATCGCCATAACGATCAATCAAGTAAAGAGGTGCACCCCCAATACCTTTAATGGCAGGCAAACGTAACTCCATCGGCCCTGTTGGAATATCCATAGGTTGAGCACCCATTTCTAACGCACGGGTGTAGGCTAACTGGGCATTTTCAACACGAAAAGCCATGCCACAAGCTGAGGGACCATGCTCACTGGCAAAGTAGTGGGCGTAGCTCTCAGGCTCATAATTGATAATAAAGTTGATATCGCCCTGCCGAAATAACACGACCTCTTTGGATCTGTGATTGGCGATATGGGTAAAACCCATCATGGTAAAGACTGGCTCTAAAATGCCACGTTCGGACGCAGCAAACTCAACAAATTCAAAACCATCGAGGCCCATTGGATTGTTATCAGAAGTGATCATGCTATCTCCGTATAGTTTATTGCTATAAGCAATTTAGATAATAGTTGCAATAACAACTATTATTGGTTGCAATTGCAACTAATGTCAAGCATTATCATCAAATGAGTCAAAACAATAAGTCAGCCCGTAAAATACTCCAGCTAGAGCGTTATTTACCGTACCGGTTATCAATTCTATCGAATCGTATCAGTGCTCTAATTTCCGAAACCTACAGCGCTAAGTTTGCTCTGAGCATTACCGAGTGGCGAATTATGGCGGTGTTGGGGGAGTATCCAGGAGTATCAGCCGATGAAGTGTCCCTAAAGACTCAGATTGAAAAGTCCATACTTAGCCGAGCAATCAGTAAATTATTACAGCGTAAACTTTTAGAGCGAGCATTTGACCCTGCGGATAAGCGCCGCTCTATGCTGAGATTAACTGAGACCGGACTGTCAGTTTATGATGAGCTTGTACCAATGTCCTATGATTATGAGCAAGAACTACTCACCTGTTTTAGCGACACTGAACGCCAGCAATTTAGTGAGCTGATAGATCGTCTTTATGAGCATGCAGAAAAGTCCAACTAAGAAGTTATATTTATTCAACCCCACAATTGAGTTGATAAGCCAGAGACGACTCCGTTCTCATAGCTCATCGGAAAACAGCGGTCTCCTTGTAGAAAAAGTGCCCCATCGAGGTCAACAAAGTCACATAACTGAGCTATCACATAGGCTGGCGCCATTGCCAACGAGGTGCCCACCATATTGCCAACCATTAGCATCATGCCTTTTTGTTTAGCCCGCCGCGCAAGATTCAACGCTTCGGTCAGGCCGCCCGTTTTGTCTAGCTTGATATTCACCATGTGATAGCGTCTTGCCACCTGCTCCAATTCTGATGCATCTAGGCAGGACTCATCCGCACACAATGTAATAGGCGATTGGTATCCTTCCAGGGCATCATCTTCGCCTCGTGGTAATGGCTGTTCAATCATCTTAATCCCAAGCGCCTTGAATTGAGGTGCCAATTCCGCTAACTGTGAAAAGCTCCACCCCTCATTAACGTCTACCACAATATCGGCATCGGGGCGCGCCTTGCAAACGGCGCTAATCCGTTCCAATGGCAATTCTCCATCTAGCTTAACTTTGATCTGGCGAGAGGTAATAGCCTTGGCTTTGTCCGCCATTTCTTCAGGGGTATCAATAGTGACAGTATTCACTGTACGCACCGGGAAGGGTGCCATACCGGTTAACTCAAATATGCTTTGATCAGATTTCTTCGCCTCAATATCCCAAAGGGCGCAGTCAATTGCATTACGTGTGCCCCCCAAAGGTAGCAGCGACTGCAATTGGTCACGGCTAATACCGGATTCCAGTTTTGGTAGAATCGCAAGAGCCTGCTGAAACATGCTTTCAGCGGTTTCGTCCAGATAATAAACGCCGGTCGCTTCCCCACGACCGGTAACGCCGTTTTCAATAATACTGACGACCAAAACATCACAATGTGTCCATGTGTGACCTGTAATAACGAACGGCTCCATCAATGGCCATGATTCAATATCTAGCTTAACTTGCCGCATAAACTAACCTTCTCATACAAATTCGGTCAAAATTTTATCAACTATTGCATCGCAACCATCAAGAATCGGATCAACACAAGGCAAACCCAGCTCCGCAGAAAGCTCTTCCAAATAGGCTTTTCCTTTTTCAACATCAAGGCCAGAAGTGTTAACACAAATCCCTACACAACATACGTTGGGGTTTGTTAGCTTAGCTGTTCGCAAATGCAAGTTAATACACTCAGCCACACTGGGCAGGGGTATATGGTTTGCGGTGTCGATCACCTCTCGAGTTGGATCATGACACACCACAATAGCATCAGGCTGGGAACCATGCAGTAGACCCAGACTCACACCCGCATAAGATGGGTTAAACAGAGATCCTTGGCCTTCAATGATATCCCAATGATCTTCAGAGTTCGTAGGTGATAAAATCTCGGAGGCACCAGCAATAAAGTCGGCCATTACGGTATCAATGGGCACCCCCTCACCGGTAATCATAATACCCGTTTGCCCTGTCGCGCGAAAATCAACATTTATACCCCGATCCTTCATACACTGAGTGATAGAAAGTGCCGAGTACTTTTTACCAATAGCGCAGTCTGTTCCTACGGTCAGCAACCTCCTGCCGGAGCGTTTTAAGCCCGTACCTATTGGCAGATTATCCGCGGAGGTACGAACATTAACCAGACGAGCGCCAGACGACTCCGCAGCTGCCACGAGGCTGGAAAAGTCCTCTAATCGGCAATGCAGGCCACTTACAATATCAAGCCCAGCAGCAGCAGCTTCCTCCAATAGGCAGATCCAGCGCTGGTTAATTTGCCCGCCGGTAGGGGCAACTCCAATCACAACACTTTTTACTCCTCTATCTATCGCCTCAGAGATTGACAAATCTGAGACGCCCAAATCTACAAGGCAGTTGTCAAAACGTAGCTGACCTGCCACTTTTTCTGGGCACCACTGTACCAACCCTGCACCTGTTTTGGCATCTACTAACTCCTGAGTATCTCCCAATATGATCAAATATGGCCACCTCAAAGTAAGAGAGCTCGAACCTTTATTTTTTAATTCATCCATATTCAATTCACTCCAAAATGGCCCTTAATATGCCTATGTTTTAGTACTTGCCCGGGTAGTGCAGTCGTTAACTGGCCATCCTGTATAGCTAGCTGACCATTAATCAACAGATGTTTTACCCCGGTACTGTATTGATGGGGCTCAAGGAAAGTGGCGTTATCGGTAATGGTCTTATCATCAAAAATCACCAGATCCGCATAATTACCGATCCTTACTACACCTCGTTCGTGCAACCCCAATCGCTGTGCAGATTGCCCCGTCATTTTATAAATCGCCTGCTCTAGGCTCAGCACCCCTCGAGAGCGTACATAGGTTGATAGCACCCGCGGAAACGAACCATAGGTTCTCGGGTGGTAGTGCTTATCCTGATTAATGGCAAGATCACCGTCGGAATTAATCATGGTATGGGGATACAACAGAAATCTTTCTATATCTGCCTCATCCATACTGTGATAAATAGCTGTAAAACGACCCTGAGACTGCAAGTCGATCAAACTTTCCACAACGGTATCCATGGTTTCTGATATAGCGTTATCACGCAGGTAATCACCCAGTGTACGACCGGCATAGCCTTCAAGACGGGGTAGCTTGCCAAACTGGATACTGTCAAAGCTTGCACCGGCCTGTTGAGGAAAAATGATTTTCATCTGCTCTGCTATCATCTGCCGCTGTACCGGATCATTTATACGCGCCTCGAATTCCTGCTGTCCTCCGGCCAAACTCCATGCTGGGAACAGCAGATCCGAATAAGTCATAAACGCAGCGTAGGGATAAATATCAAGAGTCATATCCACACCAGACGCCCGCACAGTATCTATAAGGGCTAGGGCGTCGGCGCTCTTACCATGATTACTGACGCCAGTAGTTTTTATATGGTTGATATGGACCGGCAACTTGGCCTGTTTGCCAATCTCGGCATTATCACCGATAGATTTAAGCAGGTTAGGCCCTTCGTCTCGCATATGGGTCACATAGATACCACCCCATTGGGCAGCCACTTTAGCCAGCTCTACTATCTCCGCAGTGGATGCATAAACGGCCGGGACGTATTCCATACCCGAAGATAGTCCAAATGCCCCCTGTTCCATCGCTTGCCTGACCAAATTTTTCATCTCTTGCATTTCAGCATCTGTGGGCGAGCGATTATCCAACCCCAACACCGTTTTTCGAGTCCAGTTAAAACCCGCAAAGTAGGCGATATTAGGGGCCATTTTCAGATTGGCGGTATACTCATCTAAAGGCCAGGGTAAGTCGTGACTGTGCAGGGAATTGGCGATGGTGGTAATACCCTGGCGGATAAAATTTTCTGCCTGGGGGGACTCATGGATATTAGACACATGGGCATGCATATCAATAAAACCGGGAGCGATCACCAGACCCGAGGCGTCGATCAACTGCTCTCCCTCTGCTAGCTTAAGAGCATTGCCGATATCGGCAATGCGCTCCCCCACCACCCGGATATCCCCCTGAAAAGATGCCGCGCCGGTGCCATCAACAATAGAAGCATTTTGAATCAGCAAACTGGTTGCCAAGAATTGCGGTTGCGCATCTTGATGATCTTTCTGGCAGCCGGACAACCCCACAATCAGAATTAAGTACAAGGCAATCACAGGAAGCTTAATCATTAGCAGTCACCGTTGACTTTTTGAGCTCTTCCTCGATAAACCACTGGATGTGCTGCTCCAAAACTGGCATCGACAATGTTCCACTGGATAACATGGCCGAGTGGAATTTTTTCAACTCAAAATGCTCACCCAAGGCCTCTTTATAGGTTTGGCGCAGTCCCAGTATTTTATCGTAGCCGAGCTTGTAAGTTAATGCTTGGGCCGGTGAGTTAACTGCGTAACGCAGCACCTCTGATACCACTTGGCTTTCGCTAGAAACAGTATTTTCTAACATATAGCGGGAGGCTTTGTCCAAGCTCCAGCCTTTATGGTTCAAGCCCGTGTCAAGCACCAGCCGAGCGGAGATGAAGGCATGAGATAACAGAAAGCCATAGTGATCATAGGGATCATCCAACATGCCCATTTCCAGAGCCAGGTGGGCGGCATAATTGGCCCACCCTTCAGTGAATGCATTCATCCGAATACCGCGCCGATACACCGAGAGTTGCTGATTCTCCTTTACCAGTGACAGGTGGAAATGGTGGCCAGGCACCAATTCGTGATAGATCAAAAATCCTGCTGATATCATCGAACTGCTGTCCAAGTTAGATCCGTTGTAATAATAATATCCGGGCTCACCTGTCGCGCCACCGCTATAGTAACCTGCAGCCATGCTGAGCTCGGCCATCGGACTGGCTCGCTTGACCCCGTAGGGCTTTTGCGGTTTTTTTGAGAAATATTTCGCTAAATGCGGTTTAATTCGATCAACATAAGCCAAATAGCGCTGCTCAACCTCTTCGGGACTGTCATCGTACAAACGCTTAACATTAGTTAATTGTTTATGGAACTCTACCGCCGTGCCGGTAAAACCCAGTTTTTGACGAATGGCTTGCATCTGCTTATGGAGATCTTCCATTGCCAGCAGACCCATTTGGTGAATCTGATCTGGCGTCAGATCAAGGGAAGTCTCTCGCTGGATCAGATACTGATAGTAAGCATCGCCGCCGGGATACTGATAGAGACCTGCGGCTTTTGGCGCTTGAGCCATATAGTCGTCTCCCAGCTCATCCAACAAGCGATCTAAAGCAGGAGAAAGTACCTTGTGCAACACACTGGCGGTTTCATCCTCCAAATATTGAGCCAGATCGGGCGTCACGCTCTTTAGTCTCGATGAATCAACACGGGTCAATTCCTCTAGGCTTTCACGCACCCCTGAATAAAGCGAGCGAATTTTGGGAATGGCGGCTTTTGGCAGCAATATACCTCGCTGGCGCTGTCCTTGTACCTTGTTGGTCAGTTCATCAATAAAGCGACCTGCATCAGTAAACAACGACAGATAGTGTTCGACCCCGTCGGGGACTGCCAAATCAATACTGTTGAGCGCAGAGACTAGTTCCGAGCTCATAACATAGCCGCCGTTATAAGCGGTAACATCAAAAAAGAGCCAGTGGTGCTCGGAGGCCTCAGCCAATAACTCAAGATCTCGTTTCAGTAATGCGGCTGTTAAAGTATCTTCATGAGAGAGTTTGTGGAGCGCTATTGCATTAAATTCCTGCAACAGTTGTCCAGCCTGATACGAAGCTTGCTTAACACCACTGTAACTCCTGTCCGGCAGAGTGCGCTCTATGCTTCCTGATCTACTCCTCAGAAAATCATCATTCGTCTCAGTAAGCGTCAGAAAACGGCCGCTAAGATCCAGTAACTGTTCTGATGGTGCTATTGTCGATATCGGTGTTGAAAGGTCCCACGCCTTGGGAGGGTGAGCTACCATGTCAGTAAACTTGAAATTCGATTTAATGGTCCTGCCGGGGCGAACCACTTGGTATGTGATATCTTCGGAGCTTAAAATGATACTCCACACGCTTGGATAGGTTCGGTTCGGCGCATGGGCCTTGGTTATTTCGATGGATTCCACACTTTCTGGGAAGTTTGTAACGTTGCCAGTGCTATCAGCAGAAGAATAACCACCATATAGCGTTAAAGCATCTGAGGAGCCATCGGCGTGGCGATGATCATGCTGTAACTCGATGCTCCCATCTCTTTTGGTCAGGACCAGTATGCGAGATGAATTATCATCAACATGTAGTGGCATTTTAATTTGGGTGTTTGAACAATCACGAATGTGCAGCACAAATTTTCTGCCAGTATAAGCTGTGCTGTTTGAGCTGTCTTCAACACTGCCTGAAAAGGCTTTTCCACAGTGAGCTTTAATGGAATCAAAGAACTTATCTTGATTGCTGTCTAGTGCCCCAACCGATGCGCTCATAAGGCTCGTGGCAATACCAACAATTGCAACTATGGTTGATATTTTCCCTGACTTAATAATCATTGATCTTTATCCTTAGTTTCATAAAGCAGGCTTCAATGAGATAGAGTTTCTTTTTTACTATCCAAAATTAACGACTCAAAGTCTGCATCACTCTCCGTGGGGAGAAGCCATTCCTCAATCAATGTTTTTAGAAATTTTCTTAGTCCCGTTGTAACCGGGATTTGAGAAAAAAAGACCTGCGAAATAACACAGGTCTTTTCCCGATCAGCATATTTATTAACGATGCTTTTCTAGCCAGTTTGTCTTAAAAGCTGTATTCCGCTTTTAATAACAAAGTACGCGGCCGTACATAGGTATCCAGAGCAAATGCGCCCCCTGGGAAAACCGCATCTTTTTCATCCAGAAGGTTATCAGCACTCAGGAAAACGTTCCAGTTGTCGGCCATTGCGCCAACGCGGAAGTTTAAGTATGTCAATGCGTCTGTTTCGAGGACCGGTTGCGCCGGGAAAGTTCGGACGAAAACGGAAAACCCTTCAGCGTATTGCATGTCGAGTCTAGCTACCCCTCGCAAAGCACTACTCCAATTGAAGTCATAAGCTAACGATGCCGATGCTGTTCGTTTTGGCGTATATTGCGACGCATCACCCTCAGCAACGTTTGCTGGAGCACTACTGTCCACCTTGTCATACTCTCGGCCAACATAACCTGCTGTCACATTAAAAGTCAGGTCCTCAGTTAGTTTCACCCCAACAGCTAAATCAGCTCCAGGACCAGATGCCGAGTCAACATTCGTGGTTCTGCCGCGGCCATTTTCCGTAATGGCTATCTGAACATCATCGTAATCCGAGTAATAAATAGCTCCGTCTAAATTAACACGACCATCAAAGAACGTCCCTCGCCCACCGACTTCATAGAGAGTAGCCTCTTCTGGATCGAAGGTTGGAATAGATGAACCAGCCCCATTAATCCCTCCACTGCGGAATCCTTTGGAAACAGTTGCATAGACAGAGGCGCTTTCAGAAACGCTCCAAAGAAGATTCAATCGCGGAGTCACCGCATCGAATGACTGATCTTCAGGACTCATATCCATAGGTTCTGGCCCTCCTAATAAGAGGACCGATGGCTCTTGATCCTCATCAAAATAACGCATACCAAATGACGCTGTAAAGGTCTCAGAAAATTCGTAGCTAAGCTCTCCAAACACAGCCCATGACTTAGAATCTATCGGAGCCGTTCCTGTAGTTACCTGGGGAGGAAACCCAAAGAATTCTGGGTAGCTTAAAATTTGTGTCTGTGACGTATCGGTTTTTCGATAGAATGCACCAACCGTGTAATTTAAAGGCCTATCCCAATTAGAATTTACTCGAATTTCTTGAGTCAAGGTTTCAGACTCACGATCCTCCAACTCAATGGAACCAAACGCGTTAGGCGGGAAAAATGCATTAACGAATTCCGACTTGAAGTTAATTTTGCGATCCAGATAACCGGTTGAACTCATTATGGTGGCATTCTCTATTTCATAATTGAGTATCAGGTTTAGCAGGTCCCACTCATCGGAAACAGGCGTTGCAAACGGTGTATTCACGTCACGCTCATTCGTCGCGCCCCTATTATCAACATTTAAAAGGTTAAAGCCACTTTCACTGAGCTCATGATTATTATTATCCTGCTCGAACTCGTAGTGCATCCACATAAGTGAAGCGTTGAAGCTTTCACTAGGCTTGAACAAGACCTTTGCGCGAACAAAGTCACGCTTTGCCTCATTGACATCAGACTCACCCATCGCGGTGTTGTCAATCCAACCTCCAATATCTTCTGTTGATGCAGCAATACGTATGGCAAGCTTGTCTTCTATAAGCGGCAAATTTACGACCCCATTAATCTCATTACCATTACTGCCATCATCGATACTACTGAAACCTACACCTAAGCTACCACCAACCTCATCCAAATCAGGAGAGTTAGACACAAATCTTATAGTACCGCCAATGGAACCTGCACCATATAAAGTGCCCTGAGGACCACGCAAAACCTCAACACGCTGGATGTCTAAGAGCGGAACATCTAGCGTTCTTTGAGTAGCATCGCTGTTAACGCTCACTTCGTCTAAATAACGTCCAACTGTTGGCGATCCAAGACCCACGCCCGACGAGGCGCCACGTATTTGGACGCGATCCTGCCCTGGCTGATTGTTCGTTATAGAGAGTCCGGGGACCGAGTACTGCATGTCTTTAATGTCCATCGCTCCTCTGGCCTTGATCTCCTTCTCATCAAAAGCTGAAATGGCAAAAGGAATATCCAATATGCTCTGTTCCCGTTTCTGGGCTGTGACAATAATTTCGTCCATAGAATCAGAGTCTTCTGCTAAGACCTGAGAGTTCATGAGCACTGTTGCACTGACCGTAGTCATCAGCAGTTTTTTAGAAAACGCTATTTTTTTCATATCTTTCCCCCATCCTTTATGTTGTAGTAATATCTCTCCGTCCAAAAAAAGTGCTGAACGATACTTTGGTTAATATATTATCCATAATGACGGAAGAATACAACTATTGATCGGCAATAGGTCAACTTAGCTGATGTTAGTAGACTGTATAGTGAAGCTCTCCTTTGCTAAAAAGGTCAGAAAAGACGGTGTCTTGCGCCACATTAACTTGGCAGGCGCCTGACAGAATAAAACTCTAAATAAACAGTTGAGATGATATGGATAACAGCATTACTCAAGATGTCGGCGAACGACTGAAAGCTCAGCGTAAGCGCTATGGGCTATCTCAAAGACAGCTTGCTGAAAAGGCTGGTCTGACTCATGGTACGGTTTCTTTTATCGAACGCAACAAAATCAGCCCATCAATAGGCACTCTGCGTCAAATCTTAGACAGCATCTCGATGACTCTATCAGACTTTTTCTCAGACCATCACGATGAGGAGGTGGACTTCTTCTACTCCAAAGAAGACCTGCTAGAAGTCGGATCAGGCGGGGTGTCACTGCTTCAAATAGGGAAAAATCTCAACGGACTTCCTCTACAAATCCTGCTAGAACGCTACCCACCGATGTCAGAAACAGCGAGCATGCCATACCGTTGCCGATCTGGCGAGGAAGGAGGCTTTATTATTGAAGGAGAGATTGAAATAACAGTTAATGGTTACACTCGGATACTGAAGCAAAACGAAGGGTATCTATTTCCTTCGCATCTAGAACACAGAATGCGTAACATCGGCGACGTGGACTGCGTGATCGTCAGCGCATGCACCCCACCAGCCTAAATCGTCTGGTAGTACCTCAGCAAAAACACTCCATCGAGAATAAAACCAAAGGGCAGGGCAAAAGCCCTCGTTAGATTGATCAACATTTCACTTTAGGATAACATATTATCCAATTCATCCCTTTTAGGTATCCTTATGCTATTCAGATACACCTGCCTCAGCGTGTTACTAACTGTGTCGCAGGTCGCGGTCGCTAATTCAAACAATTCTCCCATTACAGTTAATCTTAGTGAGGCCAGTGATAGTCAAAAACTGAGTTACATACTGGGTATTGATATGCATGAAAAACGCTCACGTCAGGGCTTTATATTGGATCCAGAAATGGTGGCCCAAGCTATTCGTGACGAGCAGACCGGCATGCAACCGCAAATATCATCGGCTGAGTATATGCGCATAGTCCTCCTTAAGCGCGAAAAAATTGCTGAATTCGAGGCTAGCTGGCAAGCACTATCCAAAAAAAACCTGACTGATGGAAAGGTCTTTTTAGCAACCAAAGCTCTAGAGCCAGGGATAATGACCACCGAAAGTGGCCTGCTATACAAAATTCTACGCCCGGGAACTGGCCACCACCCCAACGAAAACGATATGGCCAGAGTGCATTATCGTGGCACTTTGCTAAATGGCGAAGAGTTCGATAGCTCCTTTAAACGGGGCAAGCCCATAGATTTCCCCGTCGGTAAAGTCAGGCCTGCTATGAAAGAAATACTGATGCTGATGCGTGAAGGTGCCAAGTGGGTATTCTATGCTCCACCTCATTTGGGATATGGTAATGAAGGTGCTGGACCTATTGGCCCCAATGAGACACTGACCACTGAAATAGAGTTGATTGAAATTCTATAGTGAACAATCAAAGTTCTCACATACTATTTAGGCAGGCACATAATTATGGATTCATCGATATGTTAAAAGCGACATTTGCACTTTTTTTGGCTCTGGTCTCTAGCGTTATCTTTGCAGATTCTGCTAGCTTAAAAACCATATCTAAAGCAATAGAAAGTAATTATATTGATCTTGATCGAACAGATGGACCCGGATGCTCCGTAGGCTATGCTCGCAATGGGGTGCTGATATACCAACGTCAGTTTGGAATGGCCAACCTGGAACACAATATCCCTATCGACTCAACTACAGTTTTCCGCATCGGCTCTACTAGTAAACAGTTTGTAGCCACCAGCATCGCCATGCTGTCACTGCAGGGTAAGCTGGATCTAGATGACGATATTCATACAGTACTGCCGGATTTACCTGACTATGGTCAGCCGGTAACGATTCGCCAAATGGTCAATCACAGCAGTGGCATCCAGGATTACATGCCAATTTTAGCGGCGCTCTACGGCAACCTGGACGGCAATTTTCATCTCGGTGAAGACATTTTACGTTATCTCTACCGAATGAATCGCCTCGACTTCGAACCTGGCAGCCAGTACGCCTATAGCAATTCAGCCTATATACTGTTGGCTCAGGCCGTAGAAGCTGTCAGCGGCCAGACCATGCGCGAATTTGCAGAGGAGAATATTTTTAAACCTCTGGGAATGCACAACACGCATTTTCACGACAACCATCGTGAACTTGTCAAACATCGCGCCGATGGTTATTTAAATATTGATGGCCAGTGGCAGAAACACAATACTAATCTCGAAATCGTGGGTGACGGCGGCGTATTCTCCACTATCGAAGACCTGGTGACCTGGTACAACAACTTCACCGATAACCGTCTGCTAGGCGGAACCCAGCTAATGAAAATACTGACAACGCCAGCCGCTTACACCGAAGGGCAGGCCAAATATCGAACCTGGCCCACAAAGTATAGCTTCGGCAATATGTACCTGAAGTTCGGCGGCAAGACACTGTTTGGCCACAGTGGCGGCTTTGTCGGTTTTGTTTCTGCACCCTACCGGATTCAGGAGACTAACGAAATCATGGTATCCCTCTGTAATTACAAATTTAAGGGCAATGTTAATCGAGTATTTGACACGGTTGAAAAGATTTATAGGGATAGTAAATGAAGAATAAGTATGAAAATGTCTGTTTTCAGGGATTACTACTACCTTGGTTAATGTTTTTCCTCAGCACACCAGCTTGCACACAAGCACCCTCGTCTATTGCAGTTAACTTTGAGACCAATGAAGGTAGTTGGATGTCACTGGACGTTGCCCCAAACGGCGACTATTTAGTGTTCGAATTGCTCGGCGATATTTATCAATTACCCATCACCGGTGGTAACGCCAAAACCATTATTGATGGTCGTGACTTTGCCTCGCAGCCGCGCTTTTCACCTGATGGCAAGCAACTGGTATTTGTTAGTGATCGCAGTGGAGAAGACAACTTATGGCTGGCTAATGCTGACGGTAGTGATTCTAAACAATTAAGTAAGCGTAATGACGGTGAGTTAATTTCTCCCGTCTGGTCGCGCGACGGCCAAACCATCTATGTATCCCAACTGGCCAGCCGACGCAGCATGAGCACCAACATTGAACTATGGGCTTACCCCATAGATGGCAGTGAGCCTGAAAAAATAAGCACGCCCAATATGGGTCGCGGGTCACTGTTTGTCTCCGCCTTTCCTCCTGGCGCCTATGGGGCACAGCCATCAGCCAATAATGAACTGCTCTTCACCGCTGCAACCCCGCGACGTTATGATGGAGACACCCCCCCGCGCGCAGAAATTATGAAGGTTAATCTGCAAAGTGGCACTGTCAGCTCGATTACTGATAATAGCAGATCTGCATTTAAAGTAATGCTGTCTAACGATGGTAATTGGTTGGCCTTTGCCGAGCTGCATAATAATAAAACCGGACTACGACTGCGCGATTTAGAGACTGATGAAGAACGTTGGTTAGTGCAGGATATTGGCTTTAATGCGTTGGAGTCCTGGGCTTCCCGCGACCTGCTACCGGGTTTTTCCTTTACTCCAGACAATGATGCACTGGTGATTGCCTATGGCGGTAAAATTCATCGAGTCCGCCTCAGCGACGGCCAGGTTACCCCTATTCCGTTTAACGCCAATATAGAAATAGCTATCGAACCAAGGGTCAACACTAAAGTCAGCATTGACCAGGGCCCGGTTATTGCCAAGCTGACCAAGGGAGCTGTTATTTCCCCTGACGGATCGCAATATGCTTTCTCTGCCTTTGGTCGTCTTTACCAAATGGAGACTACAGACCAGACTCCCCTCAAACTGACCTCAAGAGGAAGTTTTGGTGAGTTTCAACCGGCCTGGTCAGCAGATGGTAAATGGCTGGCCTATGTGACCTGGAGTGCTTCAGAGGGTGGAGCCCTATGGAAAGTCCCCACCGATGGCAGCGGCCCGGCGGAAAAACTAACACCCGGTAATGCCTACTACCGCGACCCAGTTTGGACCCCAGACGGTCAGACTATTTTGGCAGTGCAGGCACCCAAAACTGCACGATTGGAAAACGCTCGTGGTGAGCTTGTCGGGGCCGAGCAGATTGTCAGCATCGACAGTAGTGGCGGCAAACCTTTCGCTATAGCTCCAGCAGGCGGCGCGGTCCGAGTGCATTTTAGTGAGGACCCACAACGCTTTTACGCCTACTCCCCACGCCTAGGTCTAAGCTCATGGAAGTTGGATGGTAGCGATCAGCAAACCCACCTGCGAGTAATGGGTCTTGCTAATCCAGCCGGCTACCCCGCTATGGCTAGCGATATCCTATTAAGTCCCAATGGCCAGCACGCGGTGGCAGCAGTTGCCAGCCAGCTTTATCTTATCGATATGTCGGCAGTGCCGGCCGAACAAGCGCCCATTAACGTTTATGCTGCACCGGCCTCAGAAGACCATACATATCAGGACAATGCATTTAGCAAAATTACCACGCTGGGCAGTGACCATTTTTCCTGGGGAGATTCACAAACCATATCCTGGTCTGCGGGCACTACCCTTTACCACAAGTCTATTGATTCAGATGTGGTCAGCGAACTTAATGTGCTAGTGCAGCAGCCCCGCAGCACTCCTGAGAATGATATCGCTCTGCAAGGTGCCCGCATTATCACCATGGATAGCGACAGGGTTATTGAAAATGGCGATATACTGATTCGCGGCAATCGCATTCAGGCTGTGGGTAAATCTGGCAAAGTAAAAATCCCTCAATCAGCCACTATTATTAATATGCGCGGCAAAACAATTATGCCCGGCATCGTTGATATCCATGCCCACTGGAGTCACAAGCGCTCGGTGTTGGATCTGCAAAATCACAACGCCTATGCCAACCTCGCCTATGGCGTCACCAGCATCCGCGACCCCCAGTCAATGACTGATGATATTTTTATCTACAGCGATGCGGTGGCTACCGGCGAGATGGTTGGCCCGAGAATTTTCTCCACCGGGCGGGGCGTGTTTTTCTTTAATCATTTTCAGTCCTATGAACAGGTCTATGCCGTACTGGAGCGCTACAAAAAGAAATATCGCACCCACCTAATAAAGTCTTATCTGCCCGGCAGCCGTCAGGTGCGCCAGTGGGTTATCCGAGCATGCCATGAACTTGGCCTGATAGTAACGGCGGAGGGTGGTGCCGACGCAAAAATGAATATAACCTTTGCCCTGGATGGCTTTAGCGGCACCGAGCACGCCGTGCCAATTGTGCCTCTGTACAAAGATATTATTCAGCTCTTCGCTCAATCCGGTATTAGCTACACCCCCACGCTGTTAGTCAGTTTTGGAGGGCCCTTTGCCGTCGATCACTTTATTAGTAACCAGATTGGCCTCAGTGATAAAAAGCTGCTTCGCTTTATGCCGCCAAAACTAATCAGTCAGCGCATCGAAAAAGTTAATGATGTCGAGCCAGAGCAGCATATCTACCCACAGGTCGCCAAAGGCGCAAAAGACATTCTAGAGGCTGGAGGCAATGTGGGGCTAGGCGGTCATGGAGAGATGCAAGGCCTACAGGTTCACTGGGAGATGTGGGCCATGGCCTCCGGTGGCATGAACAACCTGGATGTGTTGCGCGTAGCAACCGTCGAGAGCGCAAGGGCCATTGGGCTGGACAACGAAATAGGCACTATTGAGGCGGGCAAGCTAGCCGATCTGATAGTGATGGATAGCAACCCCCTGGACGACATTACTCATACCAACAGCATTAACCGAGTGATGGTTAATGGCGTTTTATACGATGCCGAAACCCTTGCCCAACAGTGGCCGGAAAAACAAGACCTACCCATAGCCTGGTGGCAGAAAAACTTATGAAAAAATCTCTCTTTGCGCACAATATTACTCGTCGTGATTTTCTCAATGGCACCTCTGCAGGTATGGGGGCCATGTTACTTGGCTTAGGGGCACCGAATGCTCTGTCCTCTCAAACAACCCCGCGGCCCTCGCTCGGCCAAGACTGGTATGGCTATGGCGGCGTCGGTGATTACCGTACCTCCCACGGTAATACACCAGAGATGGTTGCCGATGCGCACCGGCTGCGTGATCGTGGGTTTGCTCAGAGTCTTGACCAAATAGAGTCGGAAGAAGAATATGACTATGTCGTAGTTGGATGCGGCATCGCCGGACTGTCAGCCGGGCTGGAATTTAGCAAAACTCGCAAAGATGGGCAGTCCTGCCTGATGCTGGACAACCACCCAATCTTTGGTGGTGAAGCCAAAGAAAATGAATTTGATGTGAACGGGACTCGCTTAATTGCGCCCCAGGGAGCCAATGGCTTTTTTATTCCTGAGTCTGTAGATGATCCGGCAGCCGCTATGGGTGACCCCCGTTACTATGCCGAACTAGGTCTACCCCGCGAATTCCAGTTTCGTGACTGGCCCGGCAACCGCAAGCCGATGAAATTCTGCGCCGACAATTACGGTTATCTGGTCAAAGGTCTGCAAGAAAACACCAGCGTAGGTCACTTCTTTAATGACGTCCAGTCGGGTAGTGGCAGCTGGGCAATCGATATGTGGGCCAACCAATTGAAGAATACGCCGCTGTCTCAGACCAAACGGGAAAACCTACTGCGCTGGTATCACACTGGTGCGGTGCGCGACTATGCCAGCGACGCCGAAGCCATTGCTGATCTGGATCGGATGTCCTACAAGGAGTTTCTTGAAAAAGAGCTGGGCTTCGGACCTGAGGCTGCCGGCTATAGCGATTTGTTCCTTGCCTCGGCCAATGGTTTAGGCAGCGATGCCACGTCCGCCTATGCCGCCTATAAATTGCCCATGTCAGGTTTTATGGATATGCCACCACCAGAATTAAAGCGAACTTCTTTCCCGGGCGGCAATTCCGGCTTCGCCAGGTATTTTCTCAAGCGTCTGATTCCACGGGGTATAGAAGGCGCAGATCGCTTTGAAGATATTATTACCAGGCGGATTAATTTTCAGGCGCTAGATCGTCCAGACCAGCCAATACGAATGCGTTTTAACTCAACCGTATTAAGCGTTAAACATGAAGGTCCGTCAGATTCTGCAGAGGGTGTTAGGCTGGTATATATACGCGATGGAAAACTGCATGCAATACGCGCCAAAGGCGTGGTTATGGCTACCGGCAGCTGGATAAATCGTCATGTTGTGAGGGACTTACCGACCGAGTTGTCCGAGGCCTGCTCGACATTCCAATATGCGCCGTTTCTAGTTGCCAATGTAGCGCTAAATAACTGGCACTTCCTCTATAAGCTAGGCATCTCGGCAGCCATTTGGGACAGAACTGAAGGCGACTTTGGCTATACCTGCAATATCCGCAACCCTATGCAGGTAGGCAACTATCAGCCCCCATTAGATCCTAACAAGCCAACCGTGCTGACCTTTTATACGCCATTTTATTACCCAGGGTTAGACGTTGCCACGCAAGGTGCCATGGGACGAGGAGAAATGATGGCCACCTCCTATAGTGATTATGAGCGTCAGATCTATGAGCAGATGATGAAACTGTTTGGTTCATCAGGATTTAATCCTCAACGTGATGTCTCTGGTGTTATTCTAAATCGCTGGGGACATGCATATTCGGTGCCCTACCCAGGTTTTTATGGCGGCAAAGGTGGTATTGCGCCTCGTGATGTTATCCGCAAAGGCTATGGCCGTATCGCATTTGGCCATGCCGAGTTAGATGGCCTGCAGCACTACGGTCCAGCGGCAGATGAAGGCAGACGAGCCATGACTCAGGTACTTACATAGGGCTTCAATGCCCGGTGTTTTACTGTATCCAACAACACTTAACTCTCTGATATTAAGGTACTCTTGAATTCAGTACAGTGAGAATTACTAGAGCTTAGTATTCACTACTATGTGGTCAAATTTTTTGAGATTGCAGTAGGTTTATATTTTTTAGAGCTCTATACACTCAAGCAGTTGAGCCTCTAATGAGTCATCAATACTTTCGGAGATAATCTCAATTCGACTCTCAAGGCAATCATCTAATTCAACCTCCGTTAGAGCATCCGCGCTTAGGTTATAACCGAAGATTCCCTCATCAGTTATAAATACTGCTTTCATTCTCTCAACCCTCAACCCTGCCAATAGTAAAATCAGCTGTTGACGACTAAATACTTTTTCTTGAGAAATACGCCACCCAACACTAAAAAAGCCTTCACCTTCGTTCACAGCCTTGATGTAACCGCACTGTGGAATAATATCGTCGGTAATTGATGTTGTAACTTGGTGGTCATGATGATGATTCGATTGACATGGAAGGCTTGCTATTGGACCTTGCAACGTTGCCAGATCAACCTCCCCAAATTCTGCAAAAATCACATTGGCATGCTTCTGACCCTGGTGCTTAACGTAGTCTACCAAACGCACCCTATCGCTCTCCCTGTATAAATCTAGCTTGTTTCCAATGATCGTATCGGCAATGGCTATCTGCTGATTAAATGTCTCATGGCTCGTGTAGCGTTGGTCGGTTAATTTTCTTGCATCTACCAAAGTAAGTGTTTTTTGTACTGAGAGTACCTTTTGATAGTACTCAGCTGAAAGCACTTGAAGTACCTCTTTGGGGTGTCCCAGTCCAGTAGGTTCGATAAGCAGGCGATCAGGTTTGGCCTTTGATAATAGTTGATTTAACGCTATTTGCATGGGTAATCCAGAAGCACAACACATGCATCCACCAGGGACTTCACGGATAAAAATGCCCTGCTCTTTACTATATTG
>Ga0105351_1000387_pt1 | contig 21046 bp, 22 predicted proteins | sample EN4Hudsemesocosm_FD_83662 | JGI IMG/M metagenome (GOLD analysis project Ga0105351, IMG submission 83662) | Methane-oxidizing microbial communities from mesocosms in the Hudson Canyon - EN4B Hudson Canyon | ecosystem: Environmental > Aquatic > Marine > Cold seeps | place: Hudson Canyon... | reverse complement strand
TTACGCCCATCGAGAGAATAAGCGACTTCAGTAAACTCTTTATGAGTATCCATTCCGATAAATAATATGCTATCGTTTTTCATGGTGCTGGCCTTCGCTACAGTGTTTAACAACTATATTATGGCTCTGGCTTTGCTAACCCACGAATTGGAGGTCAGCACTCTCGTGGGGAGTCATTATGTCTAGTGGCGCAAGGCCTCAAGTTTTAGCTGTTTAGTTTTTGGGTAGCGGCTCCGCTCATTCTACTTTTCATCGTATGAATTGAGTGTTTTAATTGTCGGCAACAACCTGTTCTTAAGGGTGGTCGTTTTGTTTAAAACTCAACCCAAGAATAGAAACACCATTCTGTTCCTGATCAAGCCAGAATGAAGTGCAAACAAACGATCAAATATTTTAAAACATAGTGGCCGGATAATGGATCGTTCTAAAAGAACACCCAAGCATCCCACCACTAACCAATAGCACCATTCGACAGCTTTAAACTTTGGCAAAAACACGCCAAACCTTAAAACTGCAAATGTGCAAGGCGTTAAATTTTCACACTTCTATAATTTTGGGCATTAAATGTATATAAGATTGAACTATTTCAGATTTTTTTTGGCATCTAGCGTCGTAGCTTTTCATGTATTTCGGGAGTGGGTTCCACAAGCTGGTGTCTTGGCTGTTTTGGGCTTCTTTTTCGTTAGTGGGTACCTTGTATCCAAGCTATTGTCGGAAACATATGCCAGCAGGCCAAAGCATTTTATTGCAAATAGATTCTTGAGGATTTATCCAGCCTATTGGGCCAGCCTTATATTAGGCTGTTTTTTAATAACTATAATGCCTGATGAATTACTTGCGACAAATAAAGTAATCAGCTTTCCTAGTAATGTCAATTCCGTTTTAGATAATATTCTAATATTTGGACTGCAGGGTAATAAAGTTAGAATAGTCCCTCCAGCCTGGTCTCTAGATGTGGAACTAAATTGGTATTTAATATTATTTGTTCTAAGTTTTTTTGGATTGAAGTTTAGGAAACTATTTTTAATGATTTCTACTGCTATGGTTGTGCTCTTTATATATCCAGTGAAAGTGAAATTTTATGGAAGCATATTAGGTTCAGGATTTGCTTTTTCTTTGGGGGCCATACATTATTATTACCAACCTAAATTCAATAAATACATTTCATCCCTTTCAGCTTTATCAATAGCTCCTGTCATGTATATTGTCCCTCATCTTTTAGCGACGACGGGCGCTGGAAATAATGACGTCCTTCCTTATAATTTCCTAATCATGATAGGATTTGTAATTTTAGTGTTTGTTTCATTTCAAATTTTTATTGATAGTAAGGCGTCTAACTCTGAAGGCAATAAGTTGAGCAGTGAAAGTTTTTCACAGCTTTTAGGGGCTTTGAGTTACCCAATGTTTTTAACTCACTGGTATGCCAGCGCTTTAACATTGTATTTTTTTGATGTTAAAAAAAATACAATAGAAAATCTTTTAGGGACGTTTGTCATTGCCATAATATTAGCTTACGTTATAGTTATTATGGTTGAACGACCAGTATCTAAATATAGGCGCTCTATACGGCACAACAAAATTTAACCGGGTAGCCGGAGGTCTCTAACCTCCACAACCCCCTGCATGCGGGTTCGCACAGGGCGTTTCACTTAGAATGGTGAAACTTAATCCAACCATCACTTAATGAATCTACGAGTTCTTCATATTTAACAATATGACAATTTAGGGATTCTGGTCTACGGGTTATCCTGTGTTCGATATGCTTAATGGCGAAGCTCTTTTTTCTGGAATTTATTATGTGATGGTCTGTAAGCGTCTAGCCAAACACACCTATTGCAACATCAGCTAACGGGTAAACTGATATTCCATGGCAATTAGTCATCCAAGACAGCATTATGACTTCGTTCACAGAGCTCTTTAATAACCTGTTGTGAATAATTAAAAGGTAATACACCGAGATGGGGCATGGCAGTGCAGGGGTCTACAGTCTTGTTGAAACAGCTAAAGCTAATGGGCTGGAATCCTATGCTTATCTCAAACAGTTGTTCACCGAACTACCACTTGTAAATGATATAGGATCTTTGTTGCTTTGGAGTCAGAATCTGACAGCCTTGCTCATGAATGAAACGCTACCACAAGCGTAGGTATTAATTATTGCTTACTATATTATGTTATGCAGCACCTTGATATAATTGTTTCAGCGTATACCACTGTATTGAGGCTTCCAAGCACTGTTGCGTTTGTTTTGACAAATCATTGTGCCTTTGAATCGAGGCTACAAAAGGTAATCATGATTTATGCTTTGCGAATATAAAAAATATCGATAGCATGACTCATTTAAGTAAAATTGAAGTAGTCGATAAAATAGCAAGCAGGATAAAGGCTTTAGATGGGGTTGATTAATCGATTAAGTAAAAACAATCAAAGAACGACTGACTTTTTTAGATCGTTACCTCAGCTATATAGGATGTTTAAAAAACAAACTAAAGTCGAAGTTGTAAGAATTTCTGTCTTTGTGTTTTTAAGTAAATTTATCAATATGATTGTTTTGTTTTTGCCTTTAAAAATACTGTTTGTATTGTCGGGTATAAATGACATGCAACCTGTAGAAGACATTGAAATTGAAGGTAGTCAAAATATTCTATCTTTACAAGGTATTGAAAATACCATTGGTCGAGATGTTTATATTGGTTCAATGATTGGGATTATTGCGGCTTTATTTGTTTTGAATGTGGTATTGCAGATTTACAAAGTAAAGCTTTTAAATAGGCAGGCGACATTGATTGAGAAAAAGAAATATGAGTTTAGAGGCTTGGAAAAATCGCATCAAGTGATTCTAAAAACCTATGCCCCTTTTTGTCAGTTACTAGGCGATATACTTTTAATTCTAACTATATTAATTATTTTGTTTCTGCTTAATATTCATTACGCGCTATTTTATTTAGGTGTAATCTTTATCTACGGTGTTATCGTTGAGCAGTGGGCGTTTCCAGCTCACCAGACTAAGTTGATGAAAAAATTGGGAATAGGCAGTAAAGAATTTATTAATGTCACAGATATTTTAATTTTTTTAATATTGTTTATGGGCATCGTTGCGGTAGTTTTGAATACAGATATGGTTGTTATTATTGCAATATTAATGCTTATTTTAGTCAGGCTAGGTAATGGGGCATTAAAATCTTTTTTCTCTTGTCAAATTAAACTACGCCAGAATTATCTTTAAATTGTTATTAGTATTTATTATAAGACCTAATTATGTATAGCTTTATGAAAACTTTTACAATTAGGGTAAAGCGTTTACTTGTTAAGTACCCCTTCTTTGATTACCTCGCTAAAATCATAGTTATAAATTTATATAAAACTTTTTTTTGGTGTAAATATAACCGTCGAGGTATTATTGAACAGTCATTCTTGTTTGAATGTTTTAACGGGAAAATGGTTAATGACTCACCCTTTGCTATTTACCAACATTTACTTATAAATAACCCCCTTGCTAAATTTACATGGGTATTATCGTCATATTCACACCCAATGTATTTAACGTTAACTGGAAATAAAAATACCAATATAGTTATATACGGAACTGATGATTATTTTAGAGCCTATTCAATAAGTAAATACTGGATTGTAAATTGCCGAATTCCATACAGGGTCGTAAAAAAAACTGGACAAATATTTGTCCAGTGTTGGCATGGTACTCCATTGAAAAAACTAGGACTTGATATAGAAGCAGATGATAATGCTAAAGTTAGTAAATCTAGTATAAAGTATGCGTATTCTATTGATGCAATGAGAATGGATTATTTCATATCCCCAAGCCCCTATGCATCAAAACATTTTATTTCTGGCTTTGGGTTGAAAAAAGATCAGCTTTTAGAGCTCGGATATCCAAGAAACGATGCTTTATTTAATGGCTCCTCAGACCATTTATTAATTAAAAAATTAAAGCAATCACTTAATATAGGTGTTGATGTAAAAGTTATTTTATACGCACCTACTTGGCGAGATAATTCTTTTTGTCATAAAAGACAATCTCACATTCTCCATAACCCTTTAGAAGATGATGTTTTTTTAAATAAGTTTAGTGATGATATAGTTTTTTTATATCGAGGCCATTATTTTACGGATTTACAAAGAGAGCCATCGAGGTTTATTGATGTTTCATCCTACAATAATATTAATGACTTGTTTTTAATATCAGATCTTCTTATTACCGATTACTCCAGTGTTTTTTTTGATTTTTCACTTTTAAATAAACCAATATTATTTTTTATGTATGATCGTCATGAATATGAATCAAAAATACGAGGAGTGTATTTAGATCTCGATAATGCTTTACCCGGAAAAATTAGCCCTTTGCTATCAACATTGGCGGATGATGTCTTTAGCGCCCTAAACAAAATAACTGACTTAAGCGATTTTAATAAAATCTTTAATCCACATGAAGATGGGTTTTCAGCTCAACGGGTTATTAATGCTGTTATTAAGAAAGGGAATATAGATGTCAACCTCTAAACGAATCATCACCTTTGGAACATTCGATGTGTTTCATATTGGTCATATAAACATATTAGAACGTGCTAAATCTCTTGGGAATACTTTAATCGTAGGTATTTCTAGTGATGAATTAAATTATAGTAAGAAGCAAAGGTTACCTATATATGCTGAAGAAGATAGATTGAAAATTATTCAGTCATTGTCTTTTGTTGATGAAGTGTTTGTTGAACATTCTTTAGAAAAAAAACGCGAGTATATTGAGTATTATAAAGCCGATATTTTAGCAATGGGGAATGATTGGGAAGGTAAATTTGATATGTTCAATGATATATGTGAAGTGATTTACTTTCCAAGAACGCCTTCTATCTCAACAACTGAAATAATTGAAATAGCCAAGACCATTTAATAGTCGGGTGTTGGTTTAATTGGTTTGCGTAGTACCCACTAGTGAGTTTATTAATATGAATATTTTTAACAAGTCATGAATAAAGACAGATATATTATCCTAAGGCTAAAGCTTCTATTAAAAGGCCTGCTTCCATCTTTATGTTTTTTGTTTATTCCTAAATTAAAAACAAGAATTATTTTCTCATCAGAATTTAATTTAACCTATAAACATAACTCAAAAATTTTATTCGAATACTTCATAAAGCAATACCCAGAAAAAGAAATTAAGTTCGTTATTAATGACCAGATCTTAAGAGAAGAGTTGACTGCATCAGTCGGCGATTATTTTATAGAAAGTGAAAGTTTGGCAGGAATGGTCTATGTTTTACGCGCTAAAACTTGGATTGTCTCGTCATTAGAAACGCCGGTTGGTGGAGTACTTTTAAGTATAGGGCGGTATGTTTATCACCTTGGCCATGGTGCCCCAATAAAGAATATTGGTTTACTGGAAAAATATATCAACATTAAGAAAAAAATTTACTTGAAAGTGATTTCTTTTAATTTTTCTTACTTCTTTTCTACATCTGAACTATTCCGTTCTACATGGTCAGATTTTATTGGTGCAAAACCAGGCAAAGTCGTTATCATGGGGCAGGCACGTAACGATGTTTTACATAAGCCTAACGAAAAGCTTTTTAAAAAACTTATTAAAAAGTGCTCTCCAGGAAAGGCTGTCCTTTATGCTCCAACATGGAGACCTTTCAGTGAGACTAAGTTGTTTCCTTTTGAGTTTGTCGATTACCGCCAGCTATCGAGTTTTCTCGAAAGAAACAACATAAATATATTTCTAAGGTTACACCCTAATTTTGAAGCGTCTATTCCCAAAGAGGTGACTAATATTCGTCGAGTGACAGCTCTTTGTAGTGCTGATGTAGCTGAAATAAATCATGTGTTGGGCGCTTTTGATTTGTTGATCACGGATTACTCTAGTATCTATATTGATTATTTAGTTACACGTAAGCCGGTACTGTTTTTACCCTATGATTATGCTGAATATAAAGAGAAAATTGGTTTTACTATTCCCTATAATGATTATACTCCAGGACCGAAGCCTAAAACTCAAACTGAGTTTGAATTAGAATTAAGTAAGCTACTTTCTAATGATCATTATTATAAAGAAGAGCGAATATCTGCGAACAACATACTTAATCATTTAGATAGAGGTAATTGCGAGGCAAATGCTGATTTTATCTTAAAGCATCTGAAGTAAGTTGAATTGTAAAGTTTCACTATGACTCCATTGTTGATTTTACCTTTGTCAGAATACCCTACTGCTACTTTATATTTTTAAAAACTAACTGAGATGACAATGAATATTTTCATAACTGGCAGTAACGGCTTTATTGGTAAGCGCTTGAGTGAAGTTGCACTTAAAGAAAATTTTCAATGCACGTTAAGTATGCGCAATCATTCTGGTGACTCACTAAACAATGATAACTTGAGTTATGTTTACAGAACTATTGCTAGTAATACAGATTGGTCTGGTGCTTTTTCGAGTATTGATTGTGTTATTCATACAGCTGCACTTGTTCATCAAATGAATGGGGCGGATAATAATCATTACCAAGATATCAACACGTATGGAACCCTAAATCTCGCCCAACAGGCTGCAGGTTCTGGGGTGAAACGCTTTATTTTCATAAGCACTATCAAAGTAAATGGCGAACATACTGCAGCGGACTTACCCTTTAAGCCAAATGATTCTTATGTGCCTTGTGATCCTTATGGACTAAGTAAATATGAAGCCGAAGTGGGTTTACGAAAAATAGCAAAAGATACCGGTATTGAGGTGGTTATTATTCGCCCACCGTTGGTTTATGGGCCAGGTGTGAAGGGGAACTTCGCGAGTATGATGCGCTGGTTGTCAAAAGCTCTGCCATTGCCTTTGGGGGCTATTCACAATAAACGAAGTTTGGTTGCCTTAGATAACTTGGTAGACCTTATTGTGACCTGTGTTAATCACCCTAATGCGGCAAATGAAACTTTTTTGGTATCTGATGATGAGGATGTTTCCACGTCTGAACTACTTTCTAAATTAGGGGAGGCTTTAGGTGGCTCTAGTCGACTATTGCCTATTCCTGAAGCGCTGCTTGAGTTCTTTGCAAAACTGTTAGGCAAACATGCGGTTGCTCAACGCCTGTTAGGTTCTCTACAAGTTGATATTACAAAAACTAAAGAGCAATTAAATTGGGCTCCTCCATTTTCGGTAGATGAAAGCCTTAAAAAAACAGCGCAATATTATTTAGAGCATCAATAGTTATTATGAACTAATTTTTGTTTAGAAGTTTAGAAGTTTAGAAGTTTAGAAGTTTAGACTGTTTAGCGGCTTTTTTTGGGTTGATATTAACTTTGCCTATTCTGCTGGTCGTGATGATGATTGGTTATTTTGATAAAGGTTCTCCCGTATTTATTCAGAAGCGAGTAGGCAAAAATAAGAAGCCTTTTGCACTTATTAAATTCCGTACGATGAGTGTTGATACAAAGTCGGTAGCGAGTCATTTGGCTAGTACAGCCTCTATTACAAGGTTAGGTGGTTTTTTACGTAAGACTAAAATCGATGAGCAGCCCCAACTCATCAATGTGTTAAAGGGCGAAATGAGCTTGGTCGGACCAAGGCCTTGTTTGTTTAATCAGGAAGAGTTGATTGAAGCGAGAGAGGCACTAGATGTGTTTGATGTGCTGCCGGGCATTACTGGGTTGGCACAGATAAACGACATTGATATGTCGACGCCCATATTACTTGCTGACTGGGACCAGCGAATGATTAGGGGGTTCTCGTTTTCTACTTATGTTAAATATATATTGCTGACAGTGACCGGCAAGGGCTCTGGTGATAGAGTAAAATAGCATGGAGGTTTAACTGTGTTGATTTTGCTTAGATTTTATTCGCTAGTTAATTTTCTTAATTTTTGCTAGATTGCTGCTCAATATTTGAATCTACTAATATTTCAATTTCTGTGTTGTTAAACATATTGTGATAGGAGCCACTAATGTCTCAGAAAGAAGAGTTTCAAGATATTGATTTAGTTGATATTATTCATTTTTTTGTGGGAAGGTGGAAACGAATGCTAATTGTTATGTTAGTAGTTTCTGGTATTGTTTTTGGAGGGATTGTAATTAAGTCGATTAGTGATCAGAATGTTTCAGTGGTTGAATCTGAAATTAATAGTAATGCTGATGAGAAGAAAGATAACTATAAAGCGGTAGCACTGATTGAATTAGCGCAGATAATCATGAATGGCGGCCATATGCGCCCTATTGATACTCCAAATGCGCTAATTTCAGCTTACCAGAATAAGAAGTTGAAGCTATCAGTTGTTCCAAATGCTCCAGGAAATAATCCGCCAAACAGCCTGTGGATTTCAGTCGTCGATGAAAATAGAAGTGCAGCAGAATTACTTGTTAAAAATACGGCTAAGGACTTGATCGCCAGTGTGCGAGAAAAAGAAGAAGCTGCGAAACAAAATAAGAATAAACAATATGTCGTAAGTGGTACAACTCGTGTTGCTAAGTATGAGGTTATTGAGCCAGAGCCAGAGCCAGAATTTAAAACAAAAACATTATTTAAAACTGCATTTTTGAGTCTATTTATTGGGATGTTTGCTTCATTGGTTTATGCCGTGATAGAAAAACTTAAACTAGACTATAGGGCTAAATACCCTTTAGTTTGATTGTGTTGATTTACTGGTAGCGATCTTTCATTTGCTAAGGTTGTCTTTGTTACTAAATAAAGATTAATAAATATTTTGGAGTTTCATTATGAAAAACTTTGCATTAATTGGCGCTGCGGGTTACATCGCCCCCCGTCATATGAAAGCGATAAAAGAAACAGGCAATAATCTGGTTGCTGCTTTAGATAAAAATGATTCGGTAGGCATTATAGATAGCTACTTTCCCAATGCAGATTTTTTTGTAGAGTATGAGCGTTTTGATCGTCATGTAGATTTGCTAAAACGTAAGGGTACTCATATTGATTATGTCAGTATTGCTTCACCCAATTATTTACATGACTCTCACATCCGGTTTGCTCTGCGCCAGGGGGCCCATGCTATTTGTGAGAAGCCCTTGGTGCTTAATCCGCATAATATAGATGCATTACGCGTGGTTGAAGAAGAAACCGGTAAAAATGTATACAATATTTTGCAGCTGCGCCTGCACCCCAGTATTGTTGAATTGAAAGAGTATGTGGCGGCTGAGGTTGCTAAAACCCCTAATAAGGTGTTTGATGTAGATTTAACGTACCTTACTAGTAGGGGGCATTGGTATTTTACGTCATGGAAAGGGGATGATGATAAGTCAGGGGGGATTGCAACCAATATCGGCGTGCATTTTTATGACATGCTGGGGTGGGTTTTTGGTGATATAAAGAAAAATGAAGCGCATTTAAAGCAAGCTGATGCCAATGCAGGTTATTTAGAGTTTAAGCATGCCAAGGTTCGCTGGTTTTTGTCGGTTAATTACGATTACATACCTGAAGAGGTTAAGGCCTCAGGGCAGAGAACGTACCGCTCTATCACCGTTGATGGTAAGGAAATTGAATTTTCTGGAGGCTTCACAGACCTTCATACGGTTAGCTATCAACATATTTTAGAGGGCGGGGGGTTTGGCTTGGAAGAGGCACGTAACAGTATAGATATTGTAAGTCATATTCGTAACCAGGATATTGTAGTCAATAAATCTGATATTCATCCGTTTGTGAGCAAGGTGCTGGCGTAATGACTGAATACTATGCCCATGAAAGTGCCATTATTGACGATGGGGCGAGCATCGGTGATGATGCGCGTGTTTGGCACTTCGCACACATCTGTAGTGGTGCCAAAATTGGTAAGGGTGTATCAATAGGGCAAAACGTATTTGTCGGTAACAAAGTGATTATTGCTGACCATTGTAAAGTTCAGAATAACGTGTCGGTATATGACAACGTTTATTTGGAAGAGGGTGTGTTTTGTGGCCCAAGCATGGTATTTACCAATGTTTATAACCCTCGTTCGCTAATAGAGAGAAAGAGTGAGTATCGAGATACCCATGTTCGTAAGGGGGCGACACTCGGCGCGAATTGTACGGTTGTTTGTGGTGTGAATATTGGCGCATTCGCATTTGTTGGCGCAGGTGCTGTTATCAATAAAAATGTACCTGCGTATGCGCTGATGGTTGGAGTGCCGGCTAAGCAGATAGGTTGGATGAGTGAGTTCGGAGAACAGCTCGATTTACCTGTATTAGGTGATGGGGTTGCTACATGCGAACAAACGGGTACTCAATATCTATTAGAAAATGGGCATTTACGTAAGGTATAGGCTTTCTATGGGAAAGCGCTATTCTCGGTGGATTAGCTAAAGGCAGTAACCTATGCACTTTATAGATTTACAGGCGCAATATAAGGCGCTGAAGTCGCGTATTGATTCTAGAGTTCATAATGTACTTGATCACGGTAAGTATATTATGGGCCCTGAAGTACAAGAGCTTGAAGCACGGTTAGCTGATTATGTGGGTGTTAAACATGTTATTAGTTGCGCCAATGGTACCGATGCACTAACGCTCGCGCTGATGGCCCTTGAGATTAGGGAGGGTGATGTGGTTTTTTGCCCTACCTTTACATTTTTTGCTACTGCAGAGTCCATCTCTTTTGTTGGCGCAACACCGGTATTTGTCGACTCAGACAAGGCAACGTTCAATATTTGTCCTGTTAATCTAGAGAGACAAATTCAAAAGGTAATAGCAGATGGGAGGTTTACTCCTAGAGCAATTATTGCCGTTGACCTGTTTGGGTTGCCGGCCAATTATGCCGAGCTAAACAAGATTGCAGAAAAATATAACCTAAAGTTAATTGAAGATGCCGCTCAAGGGTTTGGTGGAGAGATTAATGGCCAGCGAGCTGGAAGTTTCGGTGATATAGCAACGACTAGCTTTTTTCCTGCAAAACCGTTGGGTTGTTATGGTGACGGGGGCGCATTATTTACTGACAATGATGAATACGCCGAATTGCTGCGCTCTTATAGGGTTCATGGCAAAGGGCAAGATAAATACGATAATGTGCGTATTGGCATGAATAGTCGTTTAGATACCATTCAAGCGGCAATATTACTTGAAAAACTGGTCGCATTCCCTCAAGAACTCCTGAATAGGAATAGAACGGCAGACTTATATTCATCTCTGCTAGGTGAACGCGTATTAACGCCTAAAATACCTGAGAGTTACCTGAGTTCTTGGGCACAGTATACCCTTATGAGTGAAAACCGTGATGAGTGTATGACGCGTTTAAAAGCACAATCGATTCCAAGTGTTGTTTATTACGGTACATGTATGCACCAACAAACGGCTTTCTCTTCTTTAAAGTATCGAGTGGGGGGCTTCCCTGTTGCTGAGCAACTTTCAAAGCAAGTGTTTAGCTTACCCATGCATGGGTATATGGACGAGAGCGTAGTTAAGAATGTAGTTGACGCATTCTTATGTTATTAGAATGAGCAGTGGAGTTGTCAAAAAAATACTGACTTTCGCCTCTGGAAATATTTTGTTGCAAATTATTCCATTGGCGCTCTATCCTGTTTTGACTCGGATGTATTCTGTAGATGCGTTCGGTATTTTAGCTATTTTTTCTTCTTTGGGGGCTATTTCAGCCTATTTTGTAAGTTTGCAGTATACGCCAAGCATTGTGGTTTGCTCTGACAAGCAGGTGCGGAGTATCACTCAGTTGTGTTTGCTGCTCTCGTTTATAGTGTCATCTTTGTTGCTGTCAGTAGTCGTTCTCTTTACAGATGACTTTGTGAGCTACAATAATATTGTTACTGAATCACCACAGATATTCTATCTAGTCCCTCTGTTTGTTTTATGTTCATCTATTATTGAGATATATGCCTTCCAAAAAAATAGAGTGGGCAAGTATCGAGATATCGTTAAGGTTAACTTCTTAAAAATTATATTGACTTACGCTTGGCTATTTTTATGTGTTGATCTGTTTGTTGAGAATTTAATTGTAGGTCTGGTTGTTGGTGCATCCGTAATCGGGGGGTATTGTATATGGCGATTAATATCACTGAACAAAAACTGGTCTTTCTCTCGTATGCGCGATGTGGCCAAAACGTATCGTGAGTTTCCACTGGTAAGAATTCCTCATGCGATTTTTGATATTGTTAATAATCACGGTATTACGTTTGCGATACTTTACTTTTATGGGATGACACAGTTAGGGTTGTTTTCTTTGGTTGTGAAACTGATGAAAATGCCAATAAATACCGTGTCTTCAGCCATTTCTAAAGTGATATTTGCAGAGGCATCACAGCATGATTTGAGCTTTTCACTAGCCAATCTAAAAGTGGTCCATATAGTTGTGCTATTGATGTATACGCTATGTTTTGTAATCGTATTTTTGCATGGTGGCGCTATTTTCTCGTTTGTGTTGGGGAGTGAGTGGGAGGCGTCAGGTAAGTATGCAGAAATACTGTCGCCTTACTTTCTGTTTTATTCGTTTTCGTCGATGTTATCTTTTGTACCTACTGCAAAGCAGAAGCAGAAAGCATTTTTATATCTCACTATAGTCGGGAACATGGTGCAGATATCGACTATTGTAATTGGTGGTTATTATCTAAGTTTTGACAATATGCTGAAATATTATTCGGCATGCGGGAGTATTGTTTTTCTAGTCTATATTGGGTTTTGTATGCATTTATTGCGACCCAGTATTAAGAAAATTCGGCAGTAAGGGATAGTTTAACGTGAGTAGACCATCATAATGAATGGATTAAAAGAGTGTGTGATATTTTACTACCCTGGTGTTATATCAAAAAAGCCGACCAGTGGCAGTGCCCAAAGACCGTATAAAATGTTAATGGCTTTAAGAGAGAAATATTCGGTATATGAGATTACGGGTGAGTTAACAGTCAGGCGTAAAAAAATCAAAGAACTGGTCAAGCTTATTAAAGAAGGTAAACAAATAAAATGCTTGTATGGGGAATTTAAGACAACACCGTTGATTTATAGCAATGGCGCGAGTGATGTCTCATTAAGTTATTTATATGACTTTTGGTTCTTGAGTTTTTGCAAACGCCACAATGTTGATACGTCTATTTATATTCGAGATTTGTTTTGGCAGTTTGATGCCTACAAAAGGCAGGTGCCGCTTTATAAGCGTTTGATGTTTCGTTTTTTTTACTATTTTGATTTCATGTTGTTAACACAACTAGTAACGCGGATTTTTCTCCCCACTGAATCTATTAAGGCCTTTTTACCTGTGGTTAACCCCGAGAAAGTGGGAGTACTGCCGCCAGGTTGTGATGATTTATTGGTTCGACCAAGAGCTCTAGTAGATAATAAAATCAGAATCATATATGTCGGCGGTTTTGGGTTTAATTATGACTTGGCTTGGTTTGTTAAGGACATTCCAGAGAATGTGCAACTAACGTTGTGTATTAGACCAGAGGACGTTGCCAACATAAACTTCTCGACAGAGCGTATTACAGTATTGCATTTATCGAGTGGAGAGTTACCCGAAGAGTATGAAAAACATGACCTTGCAATCGTGCCAATCAATAAGTCGCCTTATTTGGACGTAGCTATGCCTATTAAGGTTATGGAAGCGGTAGGGAATGAAGTGCCCATCATAACCACAGACCTGAAAGAAGTTTCAGATTTTGTGTTATTAAATAATATAGGTTGGATAATAGACCCTGATATTAAATCATTCAGTACATTGATAGATGATATTCTGAGTGATAGAACAATGCTCGAAGAAAAAAAAGCGGCCATTAGAACATGTAAACAGAAGAACCTATGGGGGTGTCGAGTTGACGAAGCGTGCACAGGTGAGGGAACAGTATGAAAATAGCATTGCTATCGGCTGGTAATTCAATACATACGGTTCGCTGGGTCAACGGCTTAATTGAAAAAGGGGTTGAAGTTCATTTAATTACCTCTCACCCGCTCATTGAGGGGATTGATAGCAGGGTTTCTGTGTATCCACTGGTGTTCTCTTCCCGCTACAAGTGGCTATCGGGTTCTTTAGCGTATTTTTTTAATGTCATACCTTTATTGCTATTACTTAGGCGAATAAAACCTGATGCTTTACATGCCCATTATGCGAGCGGGTATGGGTTGTTAGGCGCTCTCGGCTTTTTTAAACCCTATATCGTGTCAGTGTGGGGGAGTGATATTTATCTATTTCCTAGAATGTCTTCCTTTAAAAAAGCGGTTATTAAATTTGTGTTGAGCCGAGCTGACCACATTTGCTCTACGAGTAATGACATGCTGCAAGAAACGGGAAAGTACACATGCCTAGAGAGCAAAGATCACAGTGTAATTCCGTTTGGTATAGTATCTGAGGTGTATGCTATTGATAGAGCAATCAATTTTAGCAATAGAATAACAATAGGTACGATTAAGGGGCTCAAGGCGGTTTATGGTATTGACTATTTAATTGAAGCGTTTAATACGCTGTGTTCAAAAGTTGAATGTGAGTCTCCATATATATTTGATAAATTGACGCTCTTAATTGTAGGGGGCGGAGAGCAAGAAGCTTACTTAAAGCAGTTCGCTAGTGAAAAAACGTATCACTATAAAATTGAGTTTATGCCCGCCGTTCCTCACAGTAAAGTACCGTATGTATTGAGTTTACTAGATGTTTTTGTGGCCTATAGTCGATCTGAAAGTTTCGGTGTTGCTGTACTTGAAGCGTCAGCCTCTGGTCTGCCCGTTGTCACCTCTAATGTGGGTGGGTTACCAGAAGTGGTAGAAAACGGAGCTACGGGCTATGTGCTAAAAGCGAACGATTTAGGCGTTTTGACAGAAAAACTATTTGAAATGGTTAACGATGAGATGACAGCGCGCGCTCTTGGTAGTGAAGGTGTGAAGTTTGTGAGAGATAACTATGATTGGGAGCTTTGCTTAAATATGATGTTAAATGTGTACGAAAAAATACTCAGAGAAAACGAGATATCTCGAGATGAGTAATGTCTGCCAGTCACAATCTGAGCTTGTTTTTGTAGAAATGAAACAAGAATTCCTACCTGAATTAGCGAGCCTGTTTGAACGTACCTATAAAAAAAGAAGACACGCTGACCACGACCGCCACAAATATTATTCTAATCCCGCCGGTGACGTTATCGCATTCTGTGTTTTTGATGCTGAAAGGATGGTTGGTTTTTATGGGATTATTCCTTGTGTTTTTCGTATGGGAAAGGAGCAAGTTTTGGGCGCTCAGTCAGTTGATACAATGGTTGACCCTAACTATCAAGGAAGAGGTTTGTTTGTACAGCTGGCAGAGAGGGTTTTTAAACTAGCGAATGATAGAGAGGTTAAGCTCGTTTTGGGTTTTCCAAACAAGAATAGTTTGCCTGGTTTTACGCGCCGTTTAGGGTGGTGCGATATCGGCGAAATAAACTTCTACTTGAGGGTTGTGAGCACAAAAAATATTAGAAGGGTTCCCCGATTTTTAAAATCGATAGTTCAGCTATTAATTAATATTATTCCAAAAGGAAGGGTAGGGGACTTTTCAGTATCTAAGCGTCCGGTACAAAACGCTGAATTAGAGTCGTTAATCGAAAACTGGTCAGGAAAGATAGGGAAAGATGAAATATTTGTTGGGCGTTCTAAGGCTTGGTACCAGTGGCGCTATTCAGATAAATATGAAGTTAATTATATGGCCTACATTGCCACAAATAAAACTTCCACTGAGACTGCCACCATTATAGTCGGGGAAAAAGACGGCATGCTTTATATGTCCGATGCTCTTTGGGACACAAAAGATGCATTTTATGCTGCGTTTAGAATGTTGATTAATGATCAAGGTAGTGAGGGCGCTATCGGTATTATTGGTATGTCTAGTAACAAAGAGCTGTCAGCGATTTTAAAGTCCGTTGGCTTTCTCAAGTATCGTTCTCTATCGACGATTGTTAGACCTCTGTCGTTTCAGTCTCTACCTGTGAATATTTACGATTTAGATAATTGGAAACTATTTGGCGGGGATAGTGATACATTATGAGCGTCAGAGCTAAGTACCCTTTATCGATCGAGACTTATGATAGGTCTAATCAGTCGACTCATCCTAGCGTAATTGCAGTAGATGAAACCGTCTATGGGTTTTCCTACGTAATGGCGATGACGCCTTACCCAAACGGGAATGACCTATTTGAAAACCCATCAATCAAAGTGAGTCAAGATGGATATACCTGGAGGTTAGTTGAAGGTTCCGTAGACCCGATAGTCAGTGAAACGGGAAATAGTCAGACTCACCATTCAGACCCTCAGATTTTACTAAAGAAAGGTGAATTTTATCTTTTCTTTAGAAGAACCGACAAGGTAAAAAATTGTTCAACCATCTTGTATAGAAAGAGTGTTAATTTAGTTAATTGGACTGATGAGGTGGTTGTTTTTGTTAGTGCCTGGTGTTTGTCACCTAGCTTTTTAAATGTTGATGACCAGTGGTTATGTTGGTATATAGAGCTTGAAGGGGTGAATTCAGACAACATGGACTCGGCTATTTTTTTTAAAACCGGGCAGTCATTAGATTCTCTTAGTGAGCCAGTTAAGTGTGGTTGTAATATCGATAATTATCGACCATGGCATATAGAGGTGAAGAAATTTGACAATAACTATGAAGCGTTGATAAATGCTTTTCCGGTTCATAGAAGGACAAATAGACAGACACTATTCCATTTCAAATCTGCTTCAGAGACTTCATGGAAAGAGGGGGTGCTATTACTTAAGCCTTCACTATTTGGCTGGGATAATGGAATGATATATAAATCATCCTTTTTAAAAATTGACAATGGTGATTATAGAGTTTGGTACTCTGCATGCTCATATGGTATTAAATGGTTTATTGGGCACATCATACTTTCTGGTGGTAGAGCTCACTATAATGATACGAATACCCTCAATATATCCTCAGTAAAGCAATTGAGGCATGATATTATTCGTTTTTTTGTGAATGTGGTTAGAAAAGTTACTCCTGCACCCGTTATTAAACGCCTCAAACGATTGTTGTAAAAAGTGTACGATTTTTGAAAGAATACCAGACACAGTTTGTATTTCAACTTACCATGGAAAGAGAATGAAAGTTTCGGTTATTGGGTTGTGGGTTGCGGTGTTTTTATTCCTACGTATTCCCGGTGCATTGTTTTTGCTGTTTATAGCAGCACTTACAAACATACTAATCTTGCAGCGTAGAGATAAAATTGTAGTCAATAAGGCTGATTTTATTTTACACTTGTTTTTTGCTGTCAGTTTATTTGCCTCTTTTATTGGCTTTCTTCAAAGTCCAAACAGTAGTCTCCCTGCTGCTTATTTTGCTCAATTATTGATTTTCTATCTTTTCTATAATGCAGTGGTCTTAAATAACCAAGAAAGATACATCATAGTGATAGAAAAAATAATGTTTTTTTCATTTTCGGTGATCGCATTCATGGCATTGCTAGAGGTTGTATTTAACTTCAACATTATGGCGTATCGCTACCCTGAGGCTGAATTACTGTCAGTAGTGACTCAAGATAGATTTATGGTGTCTGCGATATTCGTAAATTATAATGATTTTTCTGTCGCTATGATGATCTATGTAGCGTTGCTTGTTGGTAGGTTAAGTGATGACTATAACGTTATCCACAAGCTATCCTATTCTGTAATATTGGTATTTACCTGTGCCATCTGCATTTATATCGGGTCTAGAGGTTTTCTAGTTGCTTTGTTACTACTCATTTCTATTCGTTTTTATGACGTATTTCTTTCAAAATTTAGTATGGCGCTCAGATTTATATTTATTGCTGGAGTAATCGCAGGGGGCCTACTGATGATTGCCATGTATTCCAATGCTTTTACTGGGTATGCTTTAGATAATAGTAGTATGGAGCGCTGGTCAATAATCAAAAGTTATACGGCTATTACCTCAAGCAATATTGAAATTCTCTTCTTTGGTTTTGGTGATTTGTTGAACTATCAAAATAGTGTTCGGGCATTTTGGGATTGTTACGGTTGTGCTGTTGACCCACACAATTTGTTTTTAGAAATCGGTGTTGCATACGGTGCTGTGTCGTTAGTCATTTTTACAGTGGGGTATTTTCTATCCCTGTTTTTCTATTTACTAAATGTTAGGTATATGACGCCTGTTGAACGTACTTTTATTACATTAGTTATAATGTATCTCATATTAGGTCTTGTTCCGAGTTCAACGCTAAGGCATTACTTTGTATTTTTTATCATTTTTACTATCCCAGGGATTTATAACGCCGTAAAATATAAGAAGTTTGCGGAGGCAAGCGTTCGGCGAGAACGAGAAAAAGTGTTAGTGAACGGTATGATAAATGCAGTAAAAAATAAGCTAAAGGTTGATTAATGCCCCGCAAAGTTATTTGGATTATAAATCAGTATGCTTCTACTCCAGAGGTAGGTATGGGGGGGCGTCATTTTTACTTGGCTCGTGAGTTGGTAAAGCAAGGATATGTTGTTTATGTGGTCACAGCGAGCTTTACACATCTGCACCGCACGCCAGTTAACGTAGAAAAGAAATATCTAAAGGAATGTGTCGATGGCGTAAATTATGTGTGGCTCGGCATGCCTACGTATACTGAATCCCATAGTAAGCAAAGAATTATTAATTGGTTTCTTTTTGCTTGGAGACTGGCCTCTCTAAAGAATGTTATTAAAGATAAGCCGAATGCAATTATGTACTCTTCTCCTTCTCTTATTGGATATCTTGGTGCTAAGGTCTTGGCAAAAAAGCTAGGATGTAAGTTGGCATTTGAGGCTCGCGATATTTGGCCTATGACGCTCATCAAACTGGGCCGTTTTTCTAGTAAACATCCATTTATTGTATTTATGGCATGGGTCGAAAAATATGCTTATAAAAGCGCAGATCTGGTTTTGTCTAACTTAGGTAATGCTATAAAACATATGGCAGCAAAGGGCATGGATGAAAGGAAGTTTAGTTGGATACCTAATGGAGTATCATTAGATGAAGTGGAAAACCCTGAGCCACTATCTCTAAAGATAGAGCAGCAACTGCCTAAAGATAAATTTATTGTGGGATATACTGGTACGTTGGGGGTTGCAAACGCATTAGAGTACTTTGTCTCGGCGGCTGAGATTATAAAGGACAACTCTAATATTGTATTTGTTTTAGTTGGAACAGGAAAAGAGCACTTAAGCCTTAAAAATAGTGTGTATGCAAAAAAATTAACTAACGTGTGTTTTATAGAGCCTGTTAGGAAAAATCAGGTGCAATCTTTACTCAAATATTTTGATGTTTGTTATATTGGTTGGCGAGATGAAGAAATGTATGAGTTCGGTATAGCTCCTAATAAGCTACCTGAATATATGTATGCTAAAAAACCAATTATTCATTCTTTTTCTGGCGAAGGTGATTATGTTTTGGAAAGCGGAGCGGGCCTAACCGTCCCTGCTGAATCCCCTAGTCAAATTGCTGATGCTATCAGTGAACTTTATGCTATGACGAATGAAGAGCGCTTGGTCATGGGTCTTAAAGGGCATCGGTTTGTTTTAGATAAATTAAACTATACGAATTTGGCTACTGATCTCGCTGATGTTTTGCTTTAAAGGTAGTATGTGAAAGTTCTAGTTACGGGTGGCTCAGGTTTTGTCGGAAGTGCACTTATTCAGTCACTTTACTGTGCTCCAGATACCGACATAGTCGCTTCGATTAGGAGAGCCTGACATTTTCCTGAGAAAGTGAGCGTTGTACGTGTTGGCGAGATAAACTGCAATACTGATTGGGCTGGTGTCGTGTTTGATTGCAATGTTGTTGCCCATGGTGCTGCCAGAGTTCACGTTATGAATGATTCTTCTATTGATCCTTTATCTGCATTTCGTTCAACAAATACTTTGGGCACTTTAAACTTGGCTAAACAAGCAGCTGAATTCGGTGTGAAGCGCTTCATATTCATTAGCTCTATCAAGGTAAATGGAGAGTTTACAGTAAAGGGCTCCTCGTTTAAGTTTGACGATACTTATGTTCCTGATGATCCTTACGGTCTCAGTAAATATGAAGCAGAAGTCGGTTTACGAAAAATAGCCCAGGAAACAGGCATGGAGGTGGTAATTATTCGCCCTCCCTTAATTTATGGCCCTGGAGTGAAAGGGAATTTTGTTAACATGATGCGTTGGTTGAATAAAGGCGTACCACTACCTTTGGGAGCTATTCACAATATTCGTAGCCTAGTATCCATAGATAATTTAGTAAACCTTATCGTAACTTGTATTGAGCACCCTAACGCTGCAAATCAAACATTTTTGGTGTCTGATGATGAGGATATTTCAACTTCCGGTTTACTGTCTAAACTAGGGTTGTCGTTGGGTGTAACTAATCGTCTATTACCTATACCTGGGACATTGCTGGAATTTTTGGCGAAGTTGTTAGGTAAATATGCGGTTGCTCAACGCTTATTAGGTTCTCTTCAAGTTGATATTACAAAAACCAAAGAGCAATTAAATTGGGAGCCTCCATTTTCAATAGATGAAGGCCTTAAAAAAACAGTGCAATATTTTTTGGAGCACCCGTAGTTTTATGAATTCATTTCTGTTTAGATGTTTAGACTTTCTAGCTGCTTTCTTTGGACTGGTATTAACATCTCCTATTCTGGTAGTGGTGATTGTAATCGGCTATTTTGATACAGGTTCCCCTATATTTACTCAAAATCGAGTAGGTAAAAATAAAAAACCATTTACTTTAATTAAATTCAGAACAATGAGTATTGATACAAAATCAGTGGCAAGTCATTTAGCCAGTACTACATCTATTACTAAAATGGGTGGGGTCCTCCGCAAGTCTAAACTGGATGAGTTGCCACAACTAATAAACGTACTAAAAGGTGAAATGAGCCTTGTAGGTCCAAGGCCTTGTTTATTTAATCAGGAAGAGTTGATTGAAGAGAGGGAGTTTCGCGGTGTATTTGAAGTATTGCCCGGTATTACTGGGCTTGCACAAGTGAATGAAATTGATATGTCTACTCCTAAGCTGTTAGCAGAGTGGGATCAGCGAATGATTCGAGAGTTTTCATTAGCAGATTATTTTAGATATATATTGATGACTGCAACAGGCAAAGGTTCTGGCGATAGGGTGAGGTAGCTGTATCCAGCCCTCTTTTTTGCTTTACTACCCCATAAG
>Ga0105351_1000384_pt1 | contig 21182 bp, 20 predicted proteins | sample EN4Hudsemesocosm_FD_83662 | JGI IMG/M metagenome (GOLD analysis project Ga0105351, IMG submission 83662) | Methane-oxidizing microbial communities from mesocosms in the Hudson Canyon - EN4B Hudson Canyon | ecosystem: Environmental > Aquatic > Marine > Cold seeps | place: Hudson Canyon... | reverse complement strand
TTTGACTATTTTGCTCGTAAAGAATTTGGTGACGACTATTTAGTAAAACATGAAAAAGAAATAGCCAATCATTTACAGCATGTTGTTTATGCCATTAATCAACCTGCTGCGGCTCGTGGATACCAAAGTGTTTTTTGGAATATTTCACTCTTTGACCAATATTACTTTAGCTCGATGTTTGAAAACTTTGTTTTCCCTGACTTTACTAAACCAAACTGGCAATCAGTTGAGCGTTTACAAAAATTCTTTTTATCTTGGATTAATAAAGAGCGTGAACAGGCGGTTTTAACCTTTCCGGTGATCACCGCAGCAATGCTCACTGAAAATGGACAATGCAAAGACAAACAGTTTGCTCGCGATCTTGCTAGCGAAAAAGCCGCAGGTAATTCATTTTTTGTTTACTTGTCAGACAGTGCTGACTCTTTAGCTTCTTGCTGCCGATTGCGTAACGAAATTTCTGACAATACCTTTTCTTATACATTAGGTGCAGGTGGTGTTGCTACCGGCTCAATAAATGTTATTACTATGAATATGAACCGACTTGAACAAGACAGCCGCGATTTAAAAACAGAAATAGAGAAAGTACAAAAATACCAAGTTGCCTATCGATCGTTAATGGAAGATTACCAAGCCCAAGGTGCATTAGCGGTTTATGATGCAGGTTTTATTAATCTTGATAAACAATTTTTAACTATTGGCATTAATGGTATGGCAGAAGCAGCTGAATTTAGTGGCTTAACCGTTGGTAATAACGATGCCTATAAAGCATTTGTTAGTGATAAATTAAAGATAATTTATGATGCTAACAAACAAGCAAAACTCGACTATGGTTACTTGTTCAATACTGAATTTGTCCCTGCAGAAAATCTTGGTGTTAAAAACGCCAAGTGGGACCGAAAAGATGGCTATAAAGTTAGTCGTGATTGTTATAACTCTTATTTCTATTTAGTCGAAGATGACGAAACCAACCATTTAGACAAATTTGTTATGCACGGCAAAGAGATGATTCAATACCTTGATGGCGGATCTGCCCTACATTTAAATTTAGATGAAAGTCTTTCCACTGATGCTTACGTGAAATTGTTTGATGTTGCTGCGGCTACGGGCTGCAATTATTTTTGCATCAACGTGAAAATTACTATTTGTAATGAATGTGAAAAAATTGATAAGCGTACACTATATAAATGCAGCAGTTGTGGCAGTGAAAATATAGATCACGGTACGCGAGTCATTGGCTATTTAAAACGAGTTACCTCCTTTAGCCAAGGTCGACAAAAAGAACATGGTTTACGACATTATCATCGTAAATCCGCTTAAACTTTTATGAGGGAACTAGGCCGTTGTCAGTCAGGAGTTAAGTGTGTGGCTAACTAAGAGCTATACAAAAAAGCGAACCATAATGGTTCGCTTTGTTGCATAAATGGAAGGGTACAATTTACTTTCGTATTAATCTTTCTATGGCGGTATGGGGCATATTGCGCCATAGAATTTAGGTTCACTTAGCGCAAAGGAGACATTACACTTAAATTTTTTCCAATATATTTTCTAATACATTGTTTTGTCATATTACTGAGAAGTCATAGTAACAATCAGAAGCTGAGTCATTCCACTTACTAGTTGATTGATATTATAGATAATTGCATTAAATTCTATGTTGGATATTACTGAGACTTCTCAGTAATATCCCAGCTCTAACTAAAATAAAATATTTGTAGTTTCTAAAGCTTTGAAATTATGTGATATTAATAAGAATTAAATAAAATTTATGGAACGGACATTACTGAGAAGTCTCCATAATATACTGTTATGTTTACATCATTTATAAATTAAACTTGGATATGCAATGAAAAAAATTATTACTCTATTATTGGCTGCTTTCGTTCTTACGGCTTGTTCACCTAAAATAGGAAGCGAAGAGTGGTGTTCTGATATGAAAGAGAAACCTAAAGGTGACTGGACAGCTACAGAAACTAAAGACTTCACTAAGCATTGTATATTTTAAAGTAAACATAACAAGGAATTAAACAAGGAATTAAACAAGGAATTAAACAAGGACAAAAAACAGTTGGCTTTTGCTCCTTCGTCGCTTATTTTAGCCAACAATTTTTTGCCTGTTAATTAGGCGTTATGTTTAAAAGCTTACCACAGCGAAATCAAGGAAGACGAGGTTAAGTTGTCTAAGAAAAATAAGATAAAAAATGTTCAAGATACATTTCTGATTAGTCAGTTTAACGAAATGTCAGAAAACCCTAAGTATTGGCACAACAAAGCAGCAGATCTATTTACTTCTTCTGGTGTAATTTGGAAGGCTATGAATAACCATGAAGGGCTTTATGCACAATGCGATGCGACATATAAAATGTTAATGGGGATGTCTTTTGAAGCTTTATTAAAGGGGCTTTGTATTGAAAGTGGTCAAGTTACTGTAGAAGACTTAATAAGTCATGACCTTGTAAAAATTTCAAAGTTTACCGATTTCACTCTAAACAAAACAGAAAACAAGGTGTTGATGTTATTGTCCGACTACGTCAAATGGGCTGGAAAATATTTAATCCCGAAGAACTCAGGACAATTGCAACAATACAGAACTACGGTCGATTCTACTGAATTTGATAAAGTTAACATCGGTAATTTTAAAGCAAGTATTTCTAACAATGTTTTAGATTTTGAAGAATTAAGTCCGCTGTGGCGGAAATTTTCAGATAAATTGCTAGAAACGATTACTTAAACATAACAAATCATTACAGTAACGGGGCGTTAGGTTTTTCGCCCGTTGATTAGCAAGTTTTCATAAAAGGAATTTAATGAATAAGTTGTTTTATATTTTATTTGGTATTCTAATTGTTGGGGTTGGGTTTTATGGACTTTCGACGGGGAAAATGCCGGGTATAGGTACAGGAACTGGAAGTTCCAGAATTGTAACATTTCAAAATGAACCTATAGAGTATTCTATTCAATTGGCTTTTTGTTTTTGGGCTGGTATTGCATTAATAAAGAATACTTTATTTGAAAAACCACTTAAAAAAACTAAACGCAAAGGCTTACATGCTTCTGACTTTGAAAATCATAATGACTTTGTAAGGCTGCAAAAGGTTGAAAAATCAATTAGAAATCTTGCTTTTTGGGGAGCCATTCTTGGTTTTCTAACGTCATTTATTATTGCTTACTTTAGTAGTGGTTGGTTAGGTATAGATCCAGATACCTGTGTTAAGTGCCAAGAAAACGGTGATCTTTGGGCATTCATGTTTATAGGTGGTATTCCAATAGGTAGCCTGCTTGGTTATTATATTCCATTAAAGTTTAAAGTATGGAACCTATTAAAAAATAAAACAATTACCAAGTTAGAGTTAGAAAAAATGAATTTATATGGCTCATTAACGCACCATAAATTATAACTCGGTTATATAAAAACCTAACAAGAATTTAAAGAAGGACAAAATAAAGTTGGCTGTTTTGTTCACTTCGTTCACCTATTTAGCCAACCCTATTTTACCCCTTAAATGGAATTTAAATTATGCTACCTGAGCCAGATTACGATAAATTCTCATACGATGACCTTATTGATGTATATGAAAATATAGATAGAGAAGCTTTCCCTGAAAGGTTCAAAAAGATAAGTATTATTCTAGAAGCAAAAGTTATGGAGTGGGACAAATTCAGAACTACAGATCCAAACGTTAAAACAAAAAGAATCAATGACTTTTTCGATTCACTTACCGAAACACATTCTGAGTATCATACAAACTCAAATGGAACCGATTTTGGCAGTGGTGATGCCGGTGGCTGTGGTGGAGGAGATGGTGGCGGTGGAGAATAAATTCATTTAACTAGTCATTCAAAAGGACAAAAAACAGTTGGTTTTTGCTCCTTCGTCGCTTATTTTAACCAACTATTACTAGTCTCTTAATGAGGCGTTATGTTTTCAAAGGAGTCCAATTAAATGGAACTTAAAAAAATTGCATTGGTTGCAGGCATCACTATTTCTTCAGTTTCAAATGCTTCACAAACTGAAGCTGAACGTTCTTTATCTATCGAGTTAACTAAATCCGTAATTGAGATTAACTCCATTACTCCGCAGAAACTTGATGAGGATACCCAATTAGATTCTGCTGCTACTTTCAGAAATTTCATCATTTACAACAATACGATGATAAATTACACCGCAGAACAATTGGATGTGAAGCTATTTGATCCCATCATTGAGGAAAATGTAATTGGGAATTTATGCTCAAATAAAGCATTAGCTGGTTTAATCGAAGGCGATGTAACTATGGTATACCGTTATCATGGAAAGAACGGCCAATTTATTACAGAGCTTTCGAAGGATATGAGCACCTGCAGGAAAACATAACAAGTCATTAAACAGGACAGAAACAGTTGGTTTTTGCTCCATCGTCGCTTATTTTAACCAACAATTATTTGCCTCTTAGTGAGGCGTTATAAGTACCACTTAATTATCATGGAGGATGTATGTTCATCATTTTTTTATTAATCGCTATTTCCCTTCTTTTTATAGTTCCTGCCATTCTTAAATGGCTTTGGAATATGACAATGCCAGATTTGTTTAGCCTTAAGGAAATATCCTATTGGCAATCGTTTCGTCTAATCCTAATTAGTGCTATTTTATTTAGTCCAGGCATGGTTAACTACAGTGCGTAAGCAGGCCTATAACAAGTGGTTAAATAAAGGAAATACAGTTGGCTGTGCTTCGTTCCTCAACAATTTTAGCCAACTAAATGTTGCCCATTAACGAGGGCGTTATAAGTTTTTCAGGTTGGGAGTATTATTAAATGGATTTCATGCACAAAATAAAAGTGAGCTTCCTCTTTCTTTTTGTCATATCACTTACGAGTTGCTCAACATTAGATATCAAACCTTGGTCGTCGGAAGATATTATAGATGGCATTATTACTACAGCGATTACAGGTGATAATACTTCTTATGGTAATGAAGCAACTTGTAACCACTATAAAATGAAATGTGGTTCTAGTTACAGAGAGTGGGTTAAAGACGGAAAGATTGCTTGTTCATGTAGAGAAGATTAAACTTATAACGAGCTGTTAAATAAGGACAAAATATAGTTTACTGTTGTTCGTACCTCACACATTATGGCCAACTGCAATTAGCCGCTTAAAACGGCGTTATAAATTTTAGTAAACTTTGCCACAAGGAAATTGGTTTGAAGCTTCGAATGACATCAGTAATTCTATTACTTATTTTTACAGCTTATACTGTTTATACAATGTCAATTGCTCAACAATCATTGTTAAGCTTTGGATATCAGTTGATTTCTAGCCCCGATACAGCACAAGTTGTTTTTGATCTATATATTATGGCATTCCTAGCCATAGTCTGGATGTATCAAGATTGTAAAACTCTAGGTAAATCAATTAAGTACCTCCTTCCTTTTGCGTTGCTAACTTTAGTGTTTGTATCAATAGGCCCATTACTTTACCTGGCTTTAAAACCAACTACTGAGACAACCAAAATATAGCAAGGCCATTAAGAGCGGACACGCAACAGCTTGCGCTTCACATTATATTGTATAAGTGTCCCATAGATGTCCTATAAGTGTCTTAAATTTGAGGAGTATTAGTCTTATTTGTTTCTGTTTTTGAGATATATACTGATTTTGCCTTCACAATTGAAACAAAAATCGAGAATGATATATGAAGATAAATGCTGAACTAGTATATAGACTACGAACAAAAAGTTCTTGGACACAAGAAGAACTGGCTATTGCTTCAGGACTAAATTTAAAGACAATACAGCGAATTGAGAAAAAGGCCTCAGCGTCGCTTCAATCGAAAAAAGCCCTGGCATCAGTGTTTAATATTGATATTCAAGACCTCGATTATGAGGATAAAACAATGAGAACTTGCCCGGAATGTAACTCTGAAAAGATATATATATTTAAAGGAAAAATAGCAACTAATCCCGAATGTTTACCCCATATGTTGCCTAAACTAGGCTCTGGCTGGACAAAAACAGCAGAGTTTGTACCTGTTATTTGCGGAGAATGTGGGTATATAAGATACTTCGCTGACGAGAAATCACGTTCAAAGCTTGAAGGCTCTGACCATTGGGAATTACTGGAGTAAGGGGAGGACGTAATAATTGTAACAAAAAGCTCAAAGCGATCGCCTACGGCAGAGCTTTAACTTAGCGTGTTTGCTGTAAAGTAAAATATAGCATGCCACTCAAGTAGGACTTTGGACAGTTGGCTAGCTTCCACTTCGTTTCACATTTTGGCCACAACAGTTTTTCATTGACTCTATAAAAATAAATTGTAAATAATGTAATCCATTATCCTAACTAACCATTTATTGTTTCTTTTCATGAGAGTGCGATAGTTTAAAAATTAATTTACAATAATTTAGCCGTCATAATCAACTTAACAAGGATTAGAAAATGAGCCAAGATCGTCGTCAATTTTTGAAAACTATTGCCGCTACTGCCGCAGTAGGTGTGGCTACTGGAGTAACGAGTGGTTGCAGTTCTACTTCAGCAAAGCTTCAAACTCCTATTGCACAGGGTAAATCAGTGATGGGCTTAGTGGTACCAAAAATGGATGTGGTACGTATAGGCTTTATTGGAGTCGGCCAGCGAGGCTCAGGTCATGTCAAACATTACTGTCATATTGAAGGCGTAGAAATAACAGCAATTTGTGATACCAATGAAAAGGTTCTAGATGAGTCGATCGCCACCGTGGTTAACAAAGGGTTTGCTAAACCAAGCCGGTATACTGGCTCAGATCTAGCCTATAAGAAAATGCTCGAGAGAACTGATATTGATATTGTCATTATCTCTACTCCATGGGCATGGCATACATCTATGTGTGTCGATACGATGGAAAACGGTAAGCACGCATTTGTTGAAGTTCCAGCAGCAACCACAGTAGAAGAATGTTGGCAGTTAGTAGATACTGCTGAGCGCACCCAGAAAAACTGCATGATGATGGAAAATGTTTGTTATGGTCGTGATGAGTTAATGGTGCTTAACATGGCTCGCCAAGGGCTATTTGGCGACCTACTTCACGGCGAAGCTGCTTATATCCATGAGCTGCGATGGCAGATGAAAGAAATCACAGAAAAAACAGGTTCATGGCGTACTTATTGGCACACTAAAGCTAATGGTAACTTGTATCCAACCCACGGTTTAGGGCCAGTGTCGCAATATATGAATATCAATCGGGGAGACCGTTTTGATTATCTTACTTCTACTAGTTCTCCTGCGTTGGGGCGTCAAGCTTATGCCGCTAGAGAGTTTGCCCCTAATCATGAGCGAAACCAGTTAAATTATATTGCTGGGGATATGAATACTAGCGTTATAAAAACGGTGAAGGGAAGAACCATCATGGTACAGCATGATACCACTAGCCCAAGACCCTATTCTCGTCATAATTATATTCAAGGCACAAATGGTACTTTTGCTGGTTTCCCTAATCGCATTGCAATAGAAAATGCACCGAAAGAGATCCAAGCACAATATCAAAAAGATTACGACCTAGCAGTGAAGCAATGGCAAGCCAATGGCGAGAAAGGTCGAAAACCCAGTCATGCCAGTTTTCATCGCTGGGATTACGATATAGCTAAATGGCAAGAAAAATACGATCACCCTTTATGGACACGCATGGGAAATGAAGCAGAGCGCAATGGTGGTCACGGTGGTATGGATTTTTTAATGTTATGGCGGATGATTTATTGTTTACGAAATGGCCAACCACTAGATCAAGATGTTTATGATGCAGCTGCTTGGTCGGTGATTGCGCCACTTAGTGCAGATTCTGTTACCGATAGAAGTAATTCAAAGGATATTCCTGACTTTACCCGAGGCGTTTGGAAAAGCGCCAAATCATTAGGGATCGTTAGCTAAATGCCCAGTATTGTCATTTTAGCCGCTGGCCTAGGGTCTAGGTTTGGCGGCGACAAGCAATTAGTTGAGTTTGGCAATAAAAAGCTTACACTGATGGAATATAACCTGTTAAATGCCGTTCAAGCAGGTTTTGATGAAGTCATTTTTGTTATTCGTCCTGAATTAACAGGGGTATTACACAAGCAAGTAATATCGAGGCTACCTGAAGGTTTACAATATGAAATTGTATTGCAAACGCTTGATAACTTACCTAGAGGATGTATTGCACCTGTAGAACGAAGCAAACCTTTAGGCACTGCTCATGCATTATGGTGTTGTCATGATTTACTTACTAAAAGCTTTGCCGTTATCAATGCCGATGATTATTATGGCGCTCAAGCTTTTGAGTTACTACTAACACAAGCAAAAGAAACAGCAAATCATCACTTAATGGTAGCCTATCAGATCCAAAATACCCTTTCTGAGTTTGGCAGTGTTAATCGAGGTCTATGTCAACTTTCAACAGAAGATCACTTAGTGCAAATCGAAGAGTGTCAAAATATCATTCAGCAAGGCGATAAAATTACCGGTAAGCTTGGAGTTGATGACAAATTAATTGAGCTTGATAAAGAGTCATTAATCTCAATGAATTGCTGGCTATTTAATACCGATATATTTCCTCTATTAGCTGAAGAAATTCGTCAGGTATTACAACAAAATATACTAACCGTTGAATGCTATTTACCCAATGTGGTAATGAAACAAATAGTACAACAGCAAAAGAAAGTTAAGGTTCTAGAAACTACTGAACACTGGTTTGGCCTTACCTATCAGCAAGATTGTGAAAAGGTAAGCGAAAAAGTGGATGCTATTTTTACATAATAAAATGTAGGATAGCAGATTAATTTAATGGTGTTAATTTAGCATTTAGAAGTAAAATTATTATGGATAAAAACGTATTAATCAGCAGAGATATCAAGCTACTGCTAACTCATTATAACTTTGATTTTTCTCAAGCTACTATCACCTCTCTTGGCAATGGTCATATAAATAGCACTTACAAACTTAGTACCCCTGAATATGAATTTGTTTTACAAAGAATTAATCATGAAATTTTTACTAACCCTATGATACTTTGTGATAATGCCCAACTAATTAACCAGCATTTGTTAAAACAAAAGAACGCTGTTGGTTATCCATTGATGATCCCACAACAAATTCTGAGCAAATATGGCGAAAGCGCGGTAAAAATCGGTGAAAACTATTGGCGATTAATGGAGTTCATTGAAGATTCTTACACGTTAGAAGAAGTATCAAGCCCTGAACAGGCAGCTCAAGTTGCGCGATCATTTGCGCAATTTAGTGATGCTTTGAGTGACTTTCCCGCTGAGAAACTTGCCGTTATTATTGCTGATTTTCATGATATTAGCTTTAGGATGCGCCAGCTTAGCGAAGCAGTTGCCAACGATTATAAAAATAGACTAGCTGATTGCCAAAAGGTAGTAGATTTTTGTTTTTCACAACAAGCTTTTATTGAACAAGTAGTTGAGATAAATAACAAGTTACCTGTTCATGTTACCCATAATGATACTAAAATTAACAATTTATTATTCTCTAAAACGGATAACATGCCATGCGCAATTATTGACCTTGATACCTGTATGCCGGGCTTATTGATGCATGACTTTGGCGATATGGTAAGAACGTGTTGTAGCAATCTTGCAGAAGATTCTCCAAATATAGAGACAATGGAACTCAATATTGATGTATTCAAAGCGTTAATGACAAATTACCAGCAAGCGTTTGGTGATAAATTGAGTTTATTAGAAAGACAAAGCTTACTTGTAGGAGCGAAATTATTGCCTTTTATTATTGGTACCCGCTTTTTAACCGATCACTTAAATGGCGATAAATATTTTCATGTAAGCCGAGCCAATCACAACCTAGACAGAGCTAATAATCAATTACACCTTTATAAATTAGTCTCAGAAGCTGAGTCTAAATTGGTGCAATTTTCCAGTAATACTGATACTTAATATTATCTGTAATAGTTAGAATGATAATACAATGGTAGTACAAAGTTGTTAGGTAAATAACTCATATTGCCTGTTTATTCATAGTAAATGGTTTATCGCTTACCGCTTAATTATGAGAATGATAATGAGAATTTATATCGATATTAAGCATAGGCACTGTGTTGATTTTTCAGTCACCCCGGAGATGAATCTGAAAGATCAACATGCTTAGCGTTTTAAGAGAAGAATCTAGTCCACATCGTATTTACAAACGAGTGGTGTATGAGCGGTTATTACATTGGTAATTATTACCTGTGCTATCAGGTGTTTCAATGTGAACTTGGTCATAATCGAAACCATCCGTTGACTCTGATAAGGCTTGTTCGAATTTATCAGCTATCTCGCCAATTTTTTCACCTTGTTTACCAATAGCATCGAAATCGGCTTGGTGTTTTTCCATTAATTTATTAAGTTTTGCAACCACGACTTTTTGCTCTTTTAAAAAAGCTTTGTTGATATGTAAACTGTTTTCATCTTCAATGATCGCTTTCTCAGTTAACTGCTCAATTTGAGACGTATATTGATCAAGTTCATCTTGCATGCTTTCAATAGGTGACTCAATGCCATCCATTTCTTCACTGGCTTGCTCTAAGGCTAAATAAGCAGACAGCTGCTTATCAGACATCACTTGGCGGCTAATTTCTTGGCAGTCTTTTAGCAATACGAGTGTGTAATCAGCAGCAAATTTATCATTCTCATTTGCGGATAAAGTAAAGGCTGCACTAATGATTATCATTGTGCTGATAGCTACTGGAACTATTTTAGCTAGTAATTTCATCTTCATTCCTTTCGTTTAGATTTTAATTTAAGGATTCGCTTAAGGTATTAACTTAGGCATTAATTTAAAACTATAATCTTGCTTTAGTTCTATTGGTTAATTATTAGGTAGCTTCATCTAACAAAAAAGTTTGAAAATATTTTCAACCACTCGGTTACAACACTTTACATTTAATTATTGAATAATCTTTATACTGCAGAAACTTTCAACATCCCATGATTTACTGATGCAAAAAACCATACTTGCCCTACTCGCCTTAATTATTATTTCAGGCTGTAGTAACCGACTACAACGACCTGACTATAAGTCTGATTTTTTAAAAGATTACTTGTTATTTAAGCCTAATCCACAAGTTGAGAACTCATGGATAAGGCCACGGCCTGCTTACCGTAAACATCAGTTCTCGCAATATACAAAAATCGCCTTAAATCCAGTAGAAATTTGGCTAAATCCCAATGAAGCGGTCAATATTGTTGATAAAGACAAACAAAAAAAGCTCACCGACTACTTTGAACAACAAATAAAAAAGCAAGTAGGTGATCGCTTTGAATTTGTTGCACCGGGCACTGCTGACTCATTATTAATTCGTATGGCACTGACCAATATTAAAGAACTAGAGCCAGAACTGAGTCCTCTAGATTTAATTCCTTTTAGAATTGTTATGGCGGCAGGTAAGGAGGTTTATTTATTAGCTTCAGCGCAAAAGGCTGTTATTGGTGCTGCGACTTTAGAAGTAGAATTTGTTGATACAAATTCTGGCAGAGGCTTAGTAGCTGTTATTGTTAGTAATGACAGTGGCGAAGTAAACGTTAGTGATGATGATACCAATATTGATAGTGTCAAACTGGTAATTGATCAATGGGTTGAACGTTTAGCATCAGCATTAACAAATAAAGTTGAACGAGTTAACTAAAAAGAGAATAAAATGAAAGTCTAAAATACTAGGCTTTCTTCATCTAAAAACTTACTGCTGAGCTAAACGAATAACAGTTCGACCCAATAACAATTCAAGATCTTGATAACTATCTTCACCTAAATGATCTGTAACCCCTTTTATTAACCTTGTAATACCACTTACGGCTAACTCATTTACTTGTTCAGAGGTAACGTTGCGAATCATCATACTTAAAATATAACGAAACTTTCTATACTTTAACGCCTCAGTCCAAGATTCGACAAAAGCACTTCTGGTGGTTAAATTTAAATACGATAAAAAAATTGGTAATACTCGACCAGCTAGCGCATTTGAGAAATCAGCTTTAGTTTTAAAATAGCCTTGAAGGGTACTTTTTCGCATACCTGACTTTTCAGCAACTAAGTCATAAGTTAGCGCATCCCAGCCCTTTTCAAAAAAAAGCTCAAGCACAATACTATATAATTTGTCCCGCCTTGTTTCTTGCTCTTCAGCAGATATCCTAGCCATAAAAAACCTATTACATACAAAATACGTAATAAATAGTAACATACTCACAAACAGAAAATCACAATAAAGACTTATTAAATAGCGATTACAATTAATCACACTTAATAAATTGCCACATTAATCCGTACGACGTACGATATACTCATTCAAACATACCTCATATTTAATAACAAGGATTTCAAATGAAAGTCACAAAAATCGCCTTGGCTTTATTAGCCCTAAACATAACAGCCTGTTCTTCTGATGATGACAATGAAACAACACCAATTTCCCCCGAAAGTAGAACGGTTTCTATTGGTTACAGTCTAGATATAAAAGAGCCGTCAGTAAGTATTGAAGGTAATGAATATATTCATTCAACCAATCAAGGTGATTATGTTCATAGATTAAAAGTAAATGGCTATACAATGTGCGTTAATGACACTACGGGAGAGCACTGCCAATCTGAATTAGATATTGATGATAATAATATTTCATTTGATGTTGTTGGTGCCGCTTCAGTAAGTGTTTTTCATCCAGTTGAAGGTCAACTAGAAAGCTCTTATACAGTAACTGGCAGTGCAGATATAGCTTACGATCAGACACAAGTGAGTATTGAGTTAGCAAACACCGAGTGGGCAGCAATTAGTATTGATGATAGTAAAGATATTGAAACAAAAGCAAGTCGTACTGAAAATGACTCTGCGCGCATGCATCAAGCAGATGGTTATGGCATTCAATACACATATGCTAATGCACAAACTGGTGTCGTATTTAACTGGGGAGAAACTGCAGGTACAAATGTGAAATTTGAAGCCAACAAACATTATGCTTTTGAAGTTGTTGCCAATAGAGAGATAGAGTTAGGCTTTAGTTTGTTACCTGTATTTGGTGAGCCTATTGAAATTTGTATCGGCTTTTGTCCAGACCCCATTGTTAATTTAGAGAATATCAATGGTGCAACAAATATTAAAGTTAATGATAATGGCAGTATTTCAATGAGTACACAGGGTTACTCAGTTTGGATTAATGAACCTATTGAAGAAATGCCCATTAGTGATATTACTGACTTCACTTTTGCAGCTGAAAATTTCAATTCAGATTATTACGTTAATGTCTATTTACTTGTTGGAGATGAAAATGAACAACAAGAAAAAATTACGGTTACATTAACTAAAGAAGATAAATGGTCATCGGTTATAGCGCAATATCCTACCGCTACACTTCGTAATTACACAGATTTAGGGGACCGAAATCATTCAATAATGAAAGGGAATTTTTTCTTAAGATTGGGAGACTCTAAATATGCTAGCTCAGAGAGTTTTATCCTAACTGATTTTTCAGTCGTTTATAAAAATGAGCAACAGCCAACACCAACCTTGCCGATTGACAATATAATAGGCGCTAAAGAAATTGTTGTAAATTCAGACGGTTCAGTATCTGGCAATATAGGTGTGACCGGCTCAGCATCCGCTTATAGCCCTGTAGAGTCAAATACTCAAGTCCAAGATTATACGAATGTTGATATTGAAGCCGTAAATAGTAAAGCTTGGTGGAATTTGTATATTGAATCAACAGAAGATGAAAATGGCGATGAAAATCTTGATCAGTTCAGAATCAATTGGGAGCCAAGCTTACAAGCTTTTTCTGTTTATTATCGTGACTTTGCAAATGAAACAAACTTTAGCGGTGCAAAATGGCAAGATGCTGGTGATTACTCTTTAGCTACCTGGTCTGATGTTTTAACCTCTAAATACGCTACAATGATCGTACAAAATTGGCAAGAAGGTAGCGCCGAAGGAAACTTCTTTCTTAGGTTAGGTAAATCGTCTGAAAGCGATACTTATGATTTCACCATATCTAAGTTCATCATAACTAAAAAATAAATTAATTGATTCACTTTATAAACATCAATAACACTAGTGAGAATAGCCTACTTATCATTCATTATTAAAAAGCTATTTATTAAATATTTTGATGGGTTACGTCTTTACGGCAAACCCATCAATATATTAAGGGTTTACTTAAAGCGCCATAATATTACTTGGGTGAATTGTAATTGATGAATGGGCATTAAGATGTCTACTCTTTCATTAAATCAGAATAAGTTAGCTTTTTAGGTTTAGCTGGTTTTTCATCAGTATTTTCAGCCTCTACCTGAGGAATATCTTCTGCAGTTTTAGTCGAATGTTTTACCGCTTGATTGATTTCAGCCATTTCTTCTTTGGTTAAGTCACGCCATTGTCCTGGTCTTAATTGACCTAACTCAACACTCATAATGCGTGAGCGTTTTAGTTTAGTCACTTCATAATCAAGGTATTCACACATACGACGAATTTGACGATTTAATCCCTGTGTGAGAATGATAGTAAAGACAAACTTGCTTTTCACATTCACCGTACAAGGTTTAGTAATTGTACCTAAAATGGGGACGCCACGAGACATTCGCTCGATAAATCGCTCACTGATGGGTTTATCTACGGTAACAAGGTATTCTTTATCGTGAGCATTTTCAGCGCGTAGAATTTTGTTAACAATATCGCCATCACTTGTTAAAAATATCAGTCCTTCTGAAGGTTTATCTAATCGACCAATAGGAAATATACGTTGGGAGTGACCAATAGCATCAATAATATTACCCCGAACATGTGGCTCGCTTGTGCAGGTAATACCAACGGGCTTGTTATAAGCAATATAAATGCGATCGAGTTTATTCTCAGGACTAGCAGCGATGACGTTACCATCTACCCTAACCTCGTCACCACTTTGAACTTTAGTACCAAGTTCAGGTTGCTTACCATTAATGGTGACACGATTTGCTTCGATCAATTTATCAGCGCCACGGCGAGAACAAAAACCTGATTCTGAAATAAATTTATTTAATCGCTTACCGTCACTATTCACTGTTTTCTCACACCTGTTGGGTTAATGTCGCTATTATCGACTTTATCGCTCAGTGGGACAAATGTTTTCTTCATCATCTTGAGTTTGCTGGCTAAGCAAACCGACTCTTGCCCACTTTTGCCACTTCAACTCTTCTTGCTTGGCTAATCGCTTTAAACTGCGAAACAAGGCTTGAAACTCAACAACATCAACAACATAAAAAACTAACCAGGCAATTGGCGCTAATAATAATAGATTAAGGTGAAACTTTGATTTGGTATCAAACATAACCTGCAAACAAACCATCATTGCCATAAAAACAATGACAAACACCAAGGGAATAAAATCAAACGTAATAAAGGTATAACTGTAGAAAGCAGCTAAGAATAAACCTTGAAACAAAAGAGCAAATTCGGCATATAAAGCAACGGGCAATAATAAAAAAGTAAAATAGCGGTTATGATGCTGCTGTGCACTAAAAAATAGCTGTTTGTATTTAATAAAGGTTTGAAATCGTCCAAAACGCCAACGTAGTCGCTGATTGAATAAGCAGCGCCACCTTGATGGTCCTTCGGTATAAGTTACAGCATCTGCCGCATAACGGGTTTTGTAACCATAACTAAGAATGCGCATCGACATTTCAATGTCTTCTGTGACTATATGCTCATCAAAACCACCGACTTCGTCTAATACAGTTTTACGATAAGCCGCTGCCGCACCACCAATAATATAGACAGAATTAAACACTGAGTCGGCACGTTTAAAGAAAAAGCCGTAAAGGTATTCAAGTTGCTGCATTAACTCTACCGGTTTTTTACGATTGCCAACAACGACATTGCCACATACAGCACCAACTTTTTGATTACCAAAACGCTTTAACGTATTGGTAATAGCCATTCGGTCCATTAAACAGTCAGCATCAATGGTAATAATAATCTGACCTGTTGCCACGTTTAGTGCACGATTGAGCGCTTTTGCCTTGCCACCATTTTTTATATTTAAATATTGAATGCTTTTAGATAAGTTTTCAGTTTTTAAGCTTTGTTTGTCTTTAAAATTTTGGACAAACTCGCGAATAAGTTTGTCAGTGTTATCAGTAGAGCCATCGTTAATAACCACAATTTCTACTTCATTATGTTCACTAACAAGCACTGATTTAATGGTTTTAATAATGCCGACTTCTTCATTCCAAGCTGGAATTAATACTGAAACTTTAACCTCAGGGCACAAGGTATCGCGTCGTTGTCTAGAGCGCTCACTGAAATTGTAAAAACACAAACTAAGTAGTTGAATAAGATACTTAAACAGAATAGGTAACAACAGAATAAACACGACTATTCGCATTGGGATTAAACTTTTATCTTCAATATATTCGGTACTGTAGGCAAGGTAAAAAACACCGGCAGTCACCATATAAAAAAAAACTAATAACAGCGCGTTTAATGAATAAAGTTTAATATTGTTTTTCATTTATTGCCTTAGCATCTACACCTAGGTAATCCCTCCTTTGAGTGTTTTTTATTGCTTTTTGGAATATCAAGCGCGCTAGTATGCCAGTATTTAATATAATAAAACACATTTTGTCACAGCATAGTTCAATAATTAAACAAAACAGATGTGATTATGGGAATTATTTATCGTTTTTCAGGAGGTTTTTTACCAATTGCTACTTGTTACCATCGGTATGAAACGTGATGGGATTTAGCTATGTTTAGCTATGCATGTGACGTGAGGAAATTTGATAGCGTTTGGGCTAATAGATAAGGCTGTTCAAGGGGTAACATATGGCCACAATGAACAAATTGATAATGTGCAATGGCTGAATTAGCTGACGATAACTTTTCAATGGTTTCACTTTTTACTAATAAGTCGCTATCGCCATAACAAAAAAGCATTGGAAATTTAGCTTCTCTTAATTGAGGTAATAAGTTTTCTCTTACAGTCGTCGATTTAAGCTGTTGTAACAAGCCACTTTGTCCAAAATGAGTATCCATCTGCTTAATGCGTTCAATAATTTGAGTATTTGAGTGATTATTGACATGTAAAAAAGTTTTAATTCTGGCCAATGTAATACCGCTATATCCTTGAGCCTCAACCCATAGAATAATTTTATCTCTAGTCGCTACCTCTGCATAGGGTAATTTATTGGGAGCGTTTGATAAGTTTATTAAGGTATTAATACGTTCGGGATATTGGCAAGCAAAAGCGCTAGCTAAGTAACCACCTTGAGAGAAGCCCAATAAATTGACTTTCTCCTCTGGTAGTTGCTCAGCTAATACCAATACAATTTCATCGACAGTCTTTTGCACAGGAATACTGAGGTGTATAAACTCAAAACTGTTATCTACCTTAGTAAGCTCAGCCCACAACTCCAACCATAATCGAGAATCGCACATGGTGCCGGGTAAAAAATAAATTTTAGTTTTCATAAAATAAACTCATTACCTGACTCTCAACCATATTTTCCAGCTCTTTCTCAATGCTTATTTTTCAAAGTAAAAAGGTAAACGCTTATTATCGTAATTACCTACTTCATTCATCGTTTCAGCGTTATATAAACGGCCGTTGATCATGGTATAAGTAACTTTATCTGATAAACGAATATCTTGGCTAACATCGCCATTAACAACAATAATATCGGCAAGTTTTCCTTTTGTTAGCGAGCCTAGTTGGCTATCAAGGCCTAGTGTTTTTGCTGGAGAAATTGTTGCAGTTCGCAAAGCTTGTAATGGTGTCATGCCGCCTTGAGCCATCATCCATAATTCCCAATGCATAGCTAATCCTTCACGTTGCCCATGACCACCAGCATTAACTTTAATACCTAAGTCTTGTAATTGTTTAGCAACTTTGGCGACATTGATATGATTATAATGATGTGCTGGCGCTTTAGGTCTGCGCATTGAGCGAGCAGTTAACATATCACTTGGCACATACTGACTCAATCTAGGGTGCGCCCAAACATCTGTTGTATCATACCAGTAGTTTTCACCTGAAATACCACCATAAGCGACGCCAAGTGTTGGTGTATAACCCATAGTCGATTGTGACCAAAGCTGTTTAATATCATCATAAATTTTTGCAGTAGCAATTGAATGCTCCAGCGTCGTATGACCATCAACTAACATGGTTAAGTTATGTTGTAATAGTGAGCCACCTTCTGGTACCACCATCATATTTAACTCTCTAGCTGCTTGTATAAGCTGTTGGCGTTGATTTCTACGAGGTTGATTATAACTTTTAACGCTGAACGCGCCGGCTTGTTTTAATCGCTCGATATGAAATTTTGCATCGTCTAAACTATCAACGTGAGAGGTTGCCCCAGCACTACTAGCACCATATAAAATCGTACCTGTAGAAAATAGACGAGCAGCAACAATTTGTCCCGACTTTTGCATTTCACTGGCGGCAAAAAATGTTGATGTATCATTTGATGGATCATGAATCGTAGTTACACCTAAGGCTAACCCTGCATAATTCTTCCAGTTTTGTTGAGGAATAATTTCACTGCGACCTTGAGGCCCATGAGCATGAGCATCAATTAAACCCGGTAGAATACTTTGCCCGGTGATATCAATAACTTTGGCGCCACTTGGGATGTTTACGTCAGCTCTACTACCAACAGCTTCAATAAGGTTATCTTTAATAAGTACCACACCATTTTCAATAACCTGCTCACCTTCCATAGTAATAACTTTACCACCAACAAAGGCGATCATACCTGAAGGGATATCAGTCGATTTTTTAAAGCCTAAATATGTTTTTACCACTTCTGGTTTGGCGGCTATTTGATCGTCTTCTTTTGATTCAGTTTTGGATTCAGCAACCTCTTTAGTGGCAACAGTTATATCAAAAAGGTTATTAATACTGGCTTGATAGAGATCTGCACCTAAACTCCAATAAAGCTTATTAGATTGAGTATTCCAATTTATTCCCTCACCTGCGCGAACAGAGAGCTGCTTAACAGGGAGATTGGTGGACTTCGGCCCAATATCAATAACTTGTCCGCGTTCAACCATTGGTGTAACAAACACTTTAAAGCGTTCTGCAAAAGCAAGGTATTGACCGTTGGGTGAAACTTTATATTCTGTAGCGAATTTTCCCTGATATAACGATTGTTCATTCTTACCATCAAGATCGATACGCGCCAAATACGGCATTTCACCATATCTAATTAAATACATATGTTTATTACTACTGCCAAAGTGAGCGCTGTAACCGTTATCGGTAATGAGTATTGGTTTTACCCCTTCTTTAATTGAAACGGCATAAATCCCACTGTTCAATCCCCATTTGGGATCAGTAATGTAACCACCAGAAATTTTACGATAAATCACTGTTTTTCCATCGGGTGAAAAAGCAGGCTCAACAAACTTCCCTTTCTCTTTTAATAGTGACTTTCCTTTACCCCCACGTGAAGAAACCATCTTAACTTGCCCAAGTTTCTGGTCATGCCAGGTAACGTAAACGACTTTTTTTCCATCACGAGAAAAACTCGGATTAAATTCAAAGTGTGAGTTTTGTTTAGTTAAACGTTTTGCTTTACCCGTCACTTTGCCATTTGCAATGCTGCGAGTATAAATATGGCCCATAGCTTCAAAAACCACTTTTTTACCATTAGGTGATACTTCAACATCACGCAACATTTTTACATCAAACTCAGTTTGCGCAATTTGCTGCTGAAAACGCAGTGAATGCTGAATTTTTTTAGTGGTTTGAACATTAAATTCAATGTTGTTAACTTTGTTATCGGCAAGGTTTTTTGACAAGGATAATTGTTTAATTTTCCCGCCTGCCCAAAAAACTAAACCATTGCTCTCAGGTAGCCATGCCATGGTAGGATAAACCCCATGAATAGCCCATGTTTCTTGCATATCACGATCTAAACCTTGGTATATTTGAGTTTTCTCACCACTTTTCAAGTTATACAGATATAAATTAGATTGAAAATCATCTCGGCGGATAAAGGCTAAATATTTACCATCAGGTGATGGAGTCGGGCGAATCGCGCCACCCGTACCAGAGATGATCGTTTCAATTTCACCGGTAGCCATTTCAAGACGTTTAATTTTATAAATGCCTTTAACTGAATCTTTTGAATAATGAAAAGATTTACCAGGGGTGGCATCTTGAGAAAAATAAACATATTTACCATCAGGAGAGTAAGCAGGCTCTCCTAAATCTTTTTGCTCATTCGGGCGTTTTGTTAACATAACGCCTTTACCACCAGTTTTATGATAAAGCCAAACCTCTCCTGCCCCTAAAGAGCGAGATTTAGTGTAATGCTTGCGGCCGACTAAATAATTACCATCTGGTGACCATGCGGGGCTATTTAACAACCGAAAAGATTCAGAGCTGACGGCTTTTGCGTTACTGCCATCACGGTTCATTATCCAAAGGTTGTCACCGCCATCTTCATCAGAGGTAAAAGCAATATACTTTCCGTCAGGGCTAAATCGAGGTTGCATTTGCCATGCAATATCTGTCATTAAAGCGGTGGCTTTCCCTCCCTTTACAGGCATCGTATAAATATCACCTAATAGGTCAAAAACCAGCGTTTTACCGTCAGGACTTAAATCAACATTCATCCAAGTACCTTGGTCAACATCGATATTTACCGTTTTAAACTCCCCTTGAGGAGTGTTCACTGACCATTTGGGTTTTTCTTCTTCGGCAATACTTGATTGGCTTAAAAACAACAGCGGCAAGGCTAAAGCAGTAAAGCTAGTTTTGATAAAATTTAAAGACATTTAAAGTCCTATTTTGGGTGAGAAAATGACAATGAGTTACTTAAGCATATCTACGCAGAGAAATTAAGAGGAAATCGTTAGAAAGCAATTAAATAAGGATAAAGTACATTTTATTAAGATGAAAAATTTGATGGTGAAGTGATGAAGAGCATAGATTGTTAATTACTTCTGGAGCTAATACCAATTCCATTAAGTTTCTTCTCACTCAAAACTTAACTAGAAAGTTTCTGGTTAAGCTTTTTAGCTAAATTTGATAACCCCAGCGTGGCATAATGCTTTGCTCAATATTAAGATGATCTAGCATTCGACCAACCATAAAATCAATCAAGTCATTAATTGATTTTGGTTGATGATAAAAACCGGGTGCTGCCGGCATAATAACTACACCTTGTTGCGACAGTGACAGCATATTTTGCAAATGCAGTGTAGAAAATGGCGTTTCA
>Ga0105351_1000379_pt1 | contig 21340 bp, 21 predicted proteins | sample EN4Hudsemesocosm_FD_83662 | JGI IMG/M metagenome (GOLD analysis project Ga0105351, IMG submission 83662) | Methane-oxidizing microbial communities from mesocosms in the Hudson Canyon - EN4B Hudson Canyon | ecosystem: Environmental > Aquatic > Marine > Cold seeps | place: Hudson Canyon... | reverse complement strand
GTAGGTATTATTAACGAAACTCATGAGCCACCAACATTTTACGGTGTTGAACGTAATGGTGTTGAAAAGAATATTATTCCGGCAACTTGGTGGGAAGCCGGTGCTTCATTTAACTATAAGCCAACTGGTGGCTTTAGTATTGATGGTGCTGCAACTAGCGGTTTGAATGTCGCAACAGATGGTAGCAAAGCTTATAACATACGTAGTGGTCGTCAAAAAGTTGCTAAAGCGACAGCTGAAAATTTAGCCTATACCGGTCGTGTTAAATATACGGCGATCAATGGCTTAGAATTAGCGGCAACTTTGCAATATCAAACAGATATTACTCAAGGTAGTGCTGCAGATACAGCAGATGCAACACTGATCGAAGCACATGGTATTTATCAAGTAAGTGACTTTACTGTCCGTGCATTATACGCTCGCTGGGATATTAATGGTGATGAAGCAAAAGCATTAGGCCGTGATGAGCAAACAGGTTGGTATCTAGAGCCATCGTACAAAGTGAATGAAAAAGTGGGGTTATTTGCTCGCTATTCTGAATACGACAATGAAGCAGGTAATTCTGAGTTAACCAAAGTTAAATCTTCAAGTGTTGGTATTAACTACTACCTGCACGAAAATGTTGTATTAAAAGCTGATTATGAAGATCTTGGTGGTTCAAAAGACTCAAGTGGCTTTAACTTAGGGTTTGGTTACCAGTTTTAATTAACTCCTTTTTAAGTGTTAGTATAAAATAAGTGGATAGGGCGAAAGCTTTATTCACTTTTGTTTTTTGAAGTATTGACGCTATTTGATTTTAAAATATTTGATATAAGTTGGCTTGTAGATGAAAACTACCATTCAAAATTTTGCCTTCATCGTGTTGTTTTTCTCGGTGTTTGTACCTTTGAGCTTTGCTAAAGGGGTTTATCAAACAACAGAAGAGTTTATTAACCAAGTTATTGGTGAAGTACCTAAAGCAAAAGTACTTTGGTTGAATGCCCAAGACAAAGTTGAAATTGCTGATATTCTCAGCCATTCATTTAACCGTTTAAGAGTACGCTATTGGCAAGCTGATGATAATACCGTCTGGGTACTTGATGAGATAGGTAAAGAAAAGCCCATCACCATTGGCGTTCATATACAAAACAATCAAATTATTGAATTGAAAGTATTAACGTTTAGAGAAAGTAGGGGGGATGAAGTACGCCATGATTTTTTCACTAAACAATTTAATTTAGCAAAATTAACCCAAGACAATAGGCTAACTACACATATTGATGGTATAACAGGCGCAACTTTATCAGTACGGGCATTAACAAAAGTTGCTCGTCTATCTTTATGGTTGAATAACAAAACATTGCATTAGCAATGTACGCAATTAAAGATATTTTATTTGGATAGTTACACGATGGTTAAATCATCAAAATCATGGCAAGTTCGTCTTATTCGTCATTTACGAGAATGGCATAGAAAGTTAGGCATTGCCGCGGCATTCTTCCTAATTTTTTTATCAATAACCGGCATAGCTCTCAATCATACTGATTCTTTTAAACTGGCACATTATAATGTAAAGAGTACATGGTTACTTGAGCATTACGGCATTAAAGCACCGAGTCAATTAAGCTTTTACAGTGATCACCTTGCTGTTACAGATAACCTCGTTTGGCTTAAAAGCACACTCCTGTTAGAAGTTCCGTCCCTTGTTATCAGTATGGGAGAATTTCAAGAGTATATACTGATAGCGACAGCGAAATATTTTTATATATATACCCAACAAGGCGAGTTACTTGACCAGCTTGATACAACTGCGGGCTTGCCTCTAGGTATTACCGAAATGTCTCTAGGCAATAATAACGTGGTTGTTAAAACAGCAACGGGTTATTATCAAACAGATAGTGATTTTTACGATTGGCAAAAAATTACCACGGTAGTAGAGCCGAATTGGATAATTGAAACAGACGCTACTCAAGAACAAAAGTTATCAGCCATTTTAAATTATAAGTCACAGTTTTTAACATGGGAACGTCTTATTGTTGATACCCATAGTGGGCGTTTTTTTGGCATCATTGGTGTTTATTTCATGGATGCAGTCGCGCTTTTGCTAATATTATTGTCGTTCAGTGGAATTTACATCTGGATTAGATATGCTCGTGCTAAACGTTAAAAAATTTATTCGATAAAATCGTAAAGACTAATTTTAAGACAATACACTATAATAAAATCAGGGAACGTTAAGGTTGTTATTGGTATGAAAATAAACTCTATGAATGGTAAGTGTTTTTTTATATGGCGAAATTACCTAGCTGTATTGCTAACTCTTTTAGCTTTTTCAAGCATTAGTGAAGAGTTTTCTGAGGAACATAAGTTGTGGCTTAAAGAAAAATTTGGAGAGCAACATCAAAATCTTATTCCTATCGTTGCGGTTGCGGATATGTACTTTGCATGTAATAAATTGAGAAAAGTTGACCCTATTCAACCACCGCTGGTTGATTTAGTGACTAAAGAAAATAAAAATGTATTGGCAGAAAAATTGTCAGTTTGTCTTGGTAGTGACGAAATAAAATCAGATCTGGCTTTAAATTTTGGCTTACAGGGCTGTTTCCACCAGCAGTTAAGCGCACTACCCGATGAAGAAAGAAAAGTAAAAATGGAGTTGGTAGATAAAGCTATTTTGGCATTGTCACGAGAAGAGCGACAACAGAGCTTTACTCGCTGCGTTAACGCACAAGCGATCTATTATTTAAAGTAAAAATAGTTATAGGCAAAGTGTTAAGATTTCTTATTAACTTTTTTAAGATTTCCCATTTCTGAAAAAGAGCTCGGCAGTATTTCAACACCTACCCAACGACCTACTTTAATCACTACAGGAATGGTGATGGGCGCAAAAGGTAATACGGCAAAGACACCAAGCCCTAACCCCTTTAATAAATCAACAAATTGCTTATTTGCCACAACCATCTCTTCACTACTCGCTTGTCGCATGGTGTACTTCCGATAAGTTGTTAGCATTTCCTTAGTTTCAGATTTTTCTTGCGCAAGGGCCAGCTTAATACCTAACATCTGGCGTTGTAATTTTAATTTACTGCGCTTGTGTGTTATACGAGTTACACGAATAGGTGCTTTAACGAAATGTATCCAAATTCTCATACGAACATTGTCGCATATAAAGTCATAATATGAGTTTTTAATTTTTTATAACTTATATAGCGGTTAAAAAAGCTAATGTATTACAGTCATTTTGTATTGATTGAATCGTAAAGATGTTTCGTAATTAGACGGAAAATTTATATAAATGATGTTATCTAGACCATTTAGTTCATATCTTGTAACATTTAACTTGCCATTTTTCGCGGTAATTTTTGTCTTTCTGATTAAAGATGTCTTATAGTCATTTTAAATTAGCTAACGATGAAATATTTATTATGGTACAAGAAACAACAAAAATATTAGTAGTGGATGATGATGTACGCTTACGGTCATTATTGGAACGTTATTTAGTTGAGCAAGGCTTTGCTGTTCGAAGTGCCGCCAGTTCTGAGCAAATGGATCGTTTACTTGAGCGAGAAAATTTTCATTTGTTAGTGTTAGATTTAATGTTGCCAGGGGAAGATGGTTTATCTATTTGCCGACGATTACGTCAGCAAAATAATAATATCCCTATTGTTATGCTAACAGCAAAAGGTGATGAGGTAGACAGGATTATTGGGCTTGAAATTGGTGCCGATGATTATATGCCTAAGCCTTTTAACCCTCGTGAATTATTAGCTCGAATCAAAGCCGTGCTAAGACGCCGGGTTCAAGAAGCACCAGGCGCACCTTCTTTAGAAGAAAACATAATAGCGTTTGGCGAGTATAAATTAAATTTAGCTACTCGAGAGATGGTAAAGGGCGATGTGAATATGCCGCTAACAAGTGGTGAGTTTGCAGTATTAAAAGCGTTAACTACCCATCCTAGAGAGCCCCTTTCTCGTGACAAATTAATGAATTTGGCCCGCGGTAGAGATTACTCTGCTTTAGAGCGTAGTATTGATGTACAAGTTTCTCGTTTACGTAGGATGTTAGAAGTGGACGCTGCTAAACCCCGTTATATCCAAACGGTATGGGGCTTAGGTTATGTTTTTGTTCCAGATGGTCAAGGTACAGCGTAAACAAGGCTAAGTGTAAATGAAAATATTGCCAAACAGCGCCTTTGGTCAAACAGTGTTATTAATCGGTCTGTTATTATTAATTAATCAGATCGTTTCTTATATTTCTATTGCTGTCTATGTTATTCAGCCAAATGCTGAACAGATCAATGAGCTCTTAGCAAAGCAAGTTAAGGTGGTTTTTATTGATGTAGAAGATGCTGAATTTAGCCCTAAAATGGCCGTAGCTTTTCATCGTGAAACCGGTATAGGTGTACATCGTGAAAGAGATGCAATGGAATTAGGGCTTGCTGATGCAAGGTATTATAAACACCGCTCTGAGCAAATGAGTGAATTACTTGGCGGCACTGCTGAAGTAAGAATATCACAAGGCGATGAGTTTCTTTTTTGGATTCGCCCACCACAAGCGCCAAACCTTTGGGTAAAAATTCCGCTAACGGGTTTAGAAGACGATAATTTCTCCCCGCTTATTTTATTTCTAGTCATTATTGGTGTTCTCAGTGTTGGTGGTGGTTGGCTGTTTGTTCGCCAATTGAATCGTCCACTGAGATCTTTACAACGAGCAGCAGAAGATGTTGCTCAAGGTAACTTCCCCAAACCTCTAACTGAACATGGTACAACCGAAATAATGTCAGTAACTCAAGCCTTCAACCATATGTCTAAGGGTATAAAGCAGTTGGAAGATGACCGAAATTTATTGATGGCCGGTATTTCACATGACTTGCGAACACCGTTAACTCGCATCCGCCTAGCCACTGAAATGATGACCGAACTGGATGACTTTCTTCGTGAGGGCATTGAGTGTGATATTGATGATATGAACACCATTATTGATCAATTTATCGATTATATTCGAAATGATAATAGAGATGTTTTTGAGTTAGATGATATAAATGTATTGGTTGAAGAAGTTGTAAACGCGGAGAAGCCAGCGAATAGAAAAGTAAATTTTACAGGTAGTGCATGCCCAAAAATACCGCTTAAATATGTTGCGATGAAACGTGTTGTTGCTAATTTAATTCAAAATGCGCTACGTTACAGCGAGGGGGATATTGAATTAAGCTCAGGAGTCGATAAAGACAAAGGTTGTGTCTACTTTGTAGTTCAAGACCGTGGTGAGGGTATCCCAGAAGCTGATATTGAAGCTTTATTTCAACCCTTTACTCAAGGTGATAAAGCCCGAGGCGGCGAAGGTAGTGGTTTAGGTTTGGCCATTATTAAACGTATTGTTAATAGCCACGGTGGCGAAGTTGTCCTTTCAAATCGCCCTGAGGGTGGTTTGCAAGCTAGAGTATGTTTACCAATAAAACATGATTAACGGATATACAACAATCTGCTATATCCGTTAAACTAAAAAGCCCTTATTAATTACTTAATAAGGGCTTTTTTATAGTGTTGATAATCAGATTACAATTGCGGGCCTGCTGCCACTAACGCCTTACCGTTATCTGTATCAGTGAACTTTTCAAAGTTATTAACAAAGCGTTTAGCTAAATCAATGGCTTTAGTTTCCCACTCGTTTCTATCTTCATAAGTATTTCTTGGGTCAAGAATATCTCCTTCAACACCAGCAACAGTATTTGGAACGGCTAAATTGAACATAGGTACAATCGTAGTTTCTGCATTATCAATTGAACCATCTAAAATTGAATCAATAATCGCTCGTGTTGCTTTGATTGAAATACGCTTGCCAGTTCCATTCCAACCTGTATTAACTAAGTAGGCCTCAGCACCAACAGCGTCCATACGTTTATGTAAAACTTCAGCATATTGAGTAGGGTGTAGGCTTAAGAATGCAGCACCAAAACAACTTGAAAAAGTTGGTGTCGGCTCGGTAATACCACGCTCAGTTCCAGCTAATTTGGCAGTAAAACCTGATAAGAAATAATATTCTGTTTGCTCAGGTGTTAATTTAGCTACCGGTGGTAATACACCAAAAGCATCGGCAGTTAAAAAGATAACTCTTTTTGCATGGCCAGCACGAGAAACAGGTTTAACTATGTTGTCGATATGATGGATTGGGTATGAAACACGGGTATTTTCAGTTTTTGAATTGTCATCAAAATCTATTTTACCATTTGCATCTACCGTAACGTTTTCTAAAAGTGCATCACGACGAATAGCATTGTAGATATCAGGTTCGTTTTCTTTGCTTAGGTTGATAGTTTTTGCGTAACAACCACCTTCAAAGTTAAACACACCATTGTCATCCCAACCATGTTCATCATCACCAATAAGTTGACGTTTAGGGTCTGTTGATAAAGTTGTTTTACCAGTACCTGATAAACCGAAGAAAATAGCAGTGTCGCCATCTTTACCTACGTTAGCACTACAGTGCATTGAGGCAATACCTTGAAGGGGAAGGTAGTAGTTCATCATTGAGAACATACCCTTTTTCATTTCGCCGCCGTACCAAGTTCCACCAATTAACTGAATTTTTTCAGTTAAGTTAAAAGCAACAAAGTTTTCAGAGTTTAACCCTTGTTCTTGCCACTTATCATTAACTGTTTTAGCGCCGTTCATTACTACAAAGTCAGGTTCGTAGTTTTTCAACTCTTCGTTAGACGGACGAATGAACATGTTTTTAACAAAATGAGCTTGCCATGCTACTTGAGTAATAAAGCGTACTTTTAAACGAGTAGCTTCATCAGCACCACAATATGTATCAACAACGAATAAGCGTTGCCCTGAAAGTTGAGTCGTCACTAAACCTTTTAAATGATCCCAAGTTTCTGGTGTCATTGCTTTATTGTCATTTTTACCTTGATCAGACCACCAAACCGTATCGCGAGTTACATCATCGCGAACAATGTATTTATCTTTTGGAGAGCGACCTGTAAAAATTCCCGTATCAACATTTACTGCACCGAGCTCAGTCTCTACACCTTTATCAAAGCCAGAGAGGCTATCTTTAGTTTCTTCAGCAAAAAGTAGTTCATAAGAAGGGTTGTAAACAACTTCTCCAACGTTATTAATGCCGTATTGAGATAAATCAATTGAGTTTTCTAAAGCGGTCATAGCAAAAACACTCCAAAGGTATGACAAAGTTAAGTTATATACCTAAACCACTTCAAAATTATGGTTAAAGGGGCTTGGGTATATAATTTAGTAGAACATTTTTTGTATATAATTTAGGGCGCTTATTCTAGGGGATCAGCGGTTAAAACTAAAGCAATAAATCATATATGATGAAAGTTTTCAGTATAAGTTACATTTTTTGATGAAAGCGAGTGCTGGTAGATGTTTGCTGATGAAAAGAGTTTGTTGAAAAAGTAAAGTTTAATGACAGCGCTATCGTATTAAATGATGTTAAGAAATGAATTGAACGACTGTTGAAATCGACAAAAAAAAGCTAATGAAACAAGGTCATTAGCTTTATTTAGAGTAAGAAATACTAATTTCAGTGTTTTGTTTCTGAAATATAACTCGCTAGTTGTTGTTCATCAAAAGCGTAAGTGGTTAAACAGTAATCACAGGTCATGCTTACATTTCCTTGTTCTGCAATAATTGATTTAATTTCACTGGGTTCAATTTGCGAAATAGCCGTCAAGCATTTTTCTGATGAACACCCACATACAAATGAAACATCTTGAGGATCAAATATTCTTACCCGTTCTTGATGATATAAGCGATATAATAATTGCTCTGCCTCTATTTCAAAAATCTCTTCAGTCTTAATGGTATTTGTTAACTGACATAAATGTTCAAAGTCACGTTGTTGCTGTTCTTTATCTCCGCCGTCTGCATCATCACTTCCTGGTAATAACTGCACTAAACTTCCAGCAACTTGTAAGTTATCATCATCACTAAATAACCAAATTTTTGTTGGTATTTGCTCAGACACATCAAAATAATGAGCTAAGCAATCTGCCAATGTGTCTTCTTCTAAAGCTACTACGCCTTGGTAGGCATCACCATTTTTTGGTCTAATAGTAATGATCATATTCCCTTTGCCAATGAGTGCTTTAAGACCCTTTGCTTCGGTATCTTCAGTTAATCGAGCGATACCCCGCATTTCTTGATTGTCATTACCATTCATTGCCATGTAGCCAACAGGTCCATCACCTTGTAATTGTACGGTAATATCGCCCTCAAATTTTATCGTGGCCGTTAATAAACAGGTGGCTGCCATTAACTCACCCAGTAAAACTCTGACACCTTGAGGATAATTGTGCTTAGCAATGCTTTGCTGATAGCTTTTTGTTAGCTGTACTAACTCGCCACGAACGTGTAAGTCATCAAATAAATAGCGGTTTAAAACATCAGGGCTAGTCATTATTCATTAAATCCTTCTTTTAGTTGCCGAATTTGTCGACGTTGTTTTTTATCGGGTTTACTATCACTGGCTGGACTGAGTAAAATACCTTGTTGGCGTGCCAGAGCCGTTTTTTCTCTAATTTTTATACTGTCAGTGGTTTCTTCAAATAAAGTAAAAGCAAAAGTTGCATCACGTCTCTTATCCGCTAGAGCGATTACGACCACTTCTTTTTCATCAAATCCTTGACGTAACTTGATGGTGTCACCTAAAGTTACATTTTTTCCTGATTTGGTTCGTTGACCATTATAGAACACTTTACCGCCATCAATCATCTGTTTTGCAATTGCCCGTGTTTTGTAAAACCTTGCAGCCCAAAGCCACTTATCTAAACGGGCTGAAGTGATTTCTTTAGTTTTTAGGTGGCTTTTATTCATCATAATCCTCTTACCCTGATGTTTTAATGGTAGCTAATATGTTTTAATTTACTTTATTTTAACAAAGATTAAAAAAATAAAGCGGCAAAAACCGCCAACATTGCTTGTTGCTCAGGCTAGGGTCAAGTATTATCAGATGGTATATTCTTTTTAATAACATCGAATTTACATATTCAGCAGTAAGTAAAATAACTCATAATTATCGAAGTATCATGCAATTACCAAACAACTTAGCTTCATTTACCGACATGCTAGCTAAACTTCCTCAGCAACAAATAGCAAAGGCCATCAGTGGTGTGTTGCTGGTTTATATTGCATATTTAGCTTCACAAGCTACTTGGATGTTTGTGCCAAGTGGGCAAATATCAAGTCATCAACCAAAAAGTTCATCAACTTTTACAAATAAGAAAACAACAACGGTTAGTATTGCTGAACTTGAAAAGTTGCATTTGTTTGGTATCTATAATGCACTCCCTGTTGACAAAATAATTGAAATTCAAGATGCGCCTGAAACACGTTTGAGTTTGACGTTATCAGCTGCTGTCGCCAGCGATGACTCAAGTGCTGCTGCAGCGGTAATCGAAAATAAAGGCAATCAAGAAACTTATGGCATAGGTGACAATATAGCCGGCACTAAGGCAACGTTAGAACAAGTATTGGTTGATCGTGTTTTAATCAAGCAATCTGGGCGTATGGAAACCTTAATGTTAGACGGTTTCGATTATAAAAAAATATCTACCGGTGGAGCTAATAAACAAATAAGGCCCATTGAGCCGCAACTTCCAGCGCCATCAAAAGCACCTAAAGTGGTTGATATGCGTAAAAATAAGGAACTATCTCGACAAGCGAGTAGTCTTAAAGCGGATATTAGTAAAGATCCAGGTAAAATTACTGATTATTTAAAAATTATTCCTAAACGTAATGGCGGCAATATTGTTGGCTATCGTTTAATGCCAGGAAGAAATCCAGACTTTTTCAAAAGTTCAGGGTTAAAGTCTGGTGATATTGCCATACAAATGAATGGTTACGACTTAACCGTACCAAGTGAAGCAGCACAAGCCATGATGGCACTTCGACAAGAACATGAAGTCTCTTTGTTAGTTGACCGCAAAGATGGCATAACAGAAATATTATTTAATATTGCTAATTAGACAATTATAAAATCAACTTTAGCAAAGTTATTAAGTGACAAATTTAGTAGTAATGAGGATTTTTTATGCGCAATTTTTTTAAACGCGTACTTTTTATAGCCAATAGACCGAATGCTCGTTCAGTGCACGGGATTGTGCCTGCATTTATGACCGCCACTGTGGTTAATTGTATTTTAATCAGTGCGTCGGCAAGTGCTGCTAATTATTCGGCGAATTTCAAAAATACTGAAATAGCCGAATTTGTCAATATTGTCGGGAAAAACCTGAAAAAAACCATGATTATTGACCCTAATGTTAGAGGTAAGGTTAATGTTCGCAGCTACGATGTTTTAACAGAAAAACAATATTATCAATTTTTCTTAAATGTGTTAGAAGTTTATGGTTTCGCTGCGGTGAAAATGGACAATAACATCATTAAAGTTATTCGAAATAAAGACGCAAAAACTTCCTCCATTCCTGTTGTAGGTAATAAAAATCCGGGCATCGGTGATGAAATGGTCACTCGTGTTGTTGAGGTCAAAAATGTAACGGTTCGGGAATTAGTACCTTTGTTACGTCAATTATCAGATCAAGCCGGTGGTGGCAATGTCGTGAACTACGATCCTGCCAACGTTATTATGTTAACGGGTACCGCTGCAGTGGTTAATCGATTAGTTAAGATTATTGAACGAGTGGATCGCGCAGGCGATCAAGATGTGCAAATTATCAAATTAAAGTATGCTTCTGCGGGCGAAATGGTTCGCATTGTTGAAGCGATGAATAAACCAACAAGTGGTAAAGGAGCAGCAACACCCACTTTCTTGATCCCTAAAATTGTAGCTGATGAACGAACTAATAGTGTCATCGTTAGTGGCGAGTCACAGGCCAGAGACCGGGTAGCTAGACTCGTATCACGATTAGACAGTGAGCTAGAAACTAACGGCAATACCCGTGTCTATTCGTTGAAATATTCAAAATCTGAAGATTTAGTTAAAGTCCTTAAAGGGGTTAGCGAATCGATAGAGTCAGAAACAAAAAGCACTAAAGCCCCGAAAAGAGGTTCAGCTAAACGTAATATTAGCATTGAAGCGCATGAGTCTACTAATACCTTAGTGATTACCGCACAGCCTGACATGTTACGTTCTCTTGAAGCGGTTATCCGCCAGCTTGATAGACCCAGAGCACAAGTACACATTGAAGCGATAATTGTTGAAGTATACGAGACTGAAGGCGTGAGTTTAGGTGTGCAGTGGTTTAGTGAGCAAGGTGGTTTTACTCAGTTTACAAATGGCCCAGCTTCAATTACCAATGTTGCCGCGGGTGTTATTGCCGCAGAAGACATACCTGGAGCAAAAGGCTCTACAGTAACAAATTCCGATGGTACAATTACGGTTAACCCTGATCAACCCGACACTAAAGGTGACTACAACTTAATCGCAGAAGCATTAGGCTCTGTTAGTGGTATGATGTTTGGTGTTATGAAAAATGACTGGGGTGCAATTATTCAAGCGGTGAGCCAAGATACCAATGCCAATATTCTTGCCACGCCAAGTATCACTACTTTAGATAACGAAGAGGCTTATTTTTTAGTGGGGCAAGAGGTGCCTATTTTAACGGGATCTACAGCAGGCAGTAATAATAATAACCCTTTCCAAACAGTCGACCGTCAAGAGGTGGGTATTAAATTATTAGTGACGCCGCAAATCAATGAAGGCTCAGGTGTTCAGTTAACGATTGAGCAAGAAGTTTCGTCGGTAAGTGGCGCTACAGGCGTTGATATTGGTATTAATAAACGCGAAATTAAAACCACGGTAATGGCTGATAGTGGTGCAACCATTATTTTAGGTGGTTTAATTGATGAGGATGTGCAAGAAAGTGTGCAAAAAGTGCCATTACTTGGCGATATCCCATTTATTGGCCATTTATTTAAATCAACCAGTAACAGCACCCGTAAACGTAATTTAATGGTGTTTATCAAACCGACGATTATAGCTGATGGCACTATGTTGCGTGATATGTCGAAAGAAAAATATAACTATATACGTGCTGATGAAATTCGCAAACAAGAAGAAGGTTTGTCATTAATGAAAAATGAAAACCTGCCTATTTTGCCAAAATGGAATGATGAATTAACGTTACCACCTTCATTTGATGAATATATTAATGGCGATGTTGAAAAATCAGAAGAAAAAGAGCTGTTAGATCTTAAGCCTATTGATATTGAGCCGCAAGATCAGTAATGAGTGATGTAACCGAGCCAACTGAAAGCGAAATTTCAGCCGAGTTAGATGAATTTCAACAAGCATTGTCATCTGAAGAGATGGATAATGATAGCAGTTTGCCGTTAGAGCTTGATCGAGTTCAGTTTCCTTTTGGCTTTGCTAAACGCTTTAACGTATTGCTCAGCAAAAGTGATGATAAACATACATTACATTGTTTAGAAACTGTTAGTCAGTCAGCGATATTAGAAGCCCGTCGAATTTTACGCGCACCTTTTAGTTTTGATTTTCTTACTCTAGATGATTTTGAACAGTTACTGACAGAATCATACCAACGTGACTCATCTGAAGCGCAGCAAATGATGGAAGATATCGGTAATGAAGTCGATCTATATTCGCTTGCCGACGAAATGACAGAGAGTGAAGACTTATTAGAGAACGAGGACGATGCGCCGATTATTAAATTAATCAACGCTATGCTCAGTGAAGCTATCAAAGAAAATGCTTCAGATATCCATATTGAAACCTTTGAAAATACCTTACAAATTCGTTTTCGTATCGACGGTGTGTTGAGAGAAGTATTAAAACCCCACCGTAAATTAGCTTCTCTGTTGGTCTCGCGTATAAAGGTTATGGCAAAGTTAGATATTGCCGAAAAACGTATCCCACAAGATGGTCGTATCTCTTTGAAAATTGGTGGTCGTGCGGTAGATGTACGGGTATCTACAATGCCAACAGGTCACGGCGAACGTGTAGTATTACGTCTGCTTGATAAAAACTCAGTACGCCTTGATCTTGAAGACTTAGGTATGATAGATAACAACCGTGCGTTGTTTTCATCATTAATTGAAAAACCTCACGGTATCATTTTGGTTACTGGGCCAACAGGCTCCGGTAAAAGTACCACGCTTTATGCTGGCTTAACGCAAATAGACGCGAAAGAGCGAAATATTTTAACCGTTGAAGACCCTATTGAATATGCCATTGAAGGCATAGGTCAAACTCAAGTGAATACCAAGGTAGATATGACCTTTGCTCGTGGTTTGCGTGCGATATTACGACAAGATCCTGATGTGGTGATGATTGGTGAAATTCGAGATTTAGAAACTGCACAAATTGCTGTTCAAGCAAGTTTAACCGGCCACTTAGTTTTATCAACACTGCATACTAATACTGCAACAGGCGCAATCACCCGTATGGAAGATATGGGTGTTGAATCGTTTTTACTATCCTCTAGTTTATTGGGTGTGCTCTCTCAACGACTGGTTAGAACATTGTGTAAACATTGCCGAGAAAGTCATCTACCCGATGAAGAAGAGTTACATTTATTAGCCTTACCCAAGGATAATCAAAGGGTTATTTATCGTGCTATTGGCTGCGGTGAATGTAATTTTAAAGGTTATCGAGGACGAACCGGTATTCATGAATTATTCTGTGTTGATGAAAAAGTGCGAGAACTTATTCATAATGGTAAAGGTGAACAAGCGATAGAAAAATATTTACGTAAATCAGTACCAAGTATTAGGCAAAATGGTTTTGATAAAGTACTGGCTGGCACCACCACCCTTGAAGAAGTCTTACGTGTTACACGTGAGGATTAGAGGCATTAGTTATGGCAGCATTTGATTATCAAGCAGTAAACAGTAAAGGCAAAATTAAAAAAGGTGTTATTGAGGGGGATACTGCGCGACAAGTGCGTAATATGCTTCGTGAACAGGGTTTAATGCCAACTGAAGTTGTAGCAACATTGGCTAAAAAAACCTCAGGTAAAAGCTCTGGTAAAAACTCAAGTAAGGGAAAAATTAAAGGCGGTAAAGTTTCAGCCAGCGAATTGGCTTTGATCACTCGCCAATTAGCTACACTCGTTGAGTCAGGCTTACCGCTAGAAGAATCGTTAATGGCGGTTGCCGAGCAATGTGAAAAAAACAGCTTGAAAAGTATGATAATGGCCGTACGGACGAAAGTGACTGAAGGCTACGCACTAGCAGAGAGTATGGCGGAATACCCTCAAGTCTTTAATTATTTATTTCGCGCTATGGTTGCTGCTGGCGAAAAATCAGGACATCTTGATAAAGTATTAGACCGGTTATCTGATTACACCGAGCAACGTCAACAAATGCGTTCGCAACTTATTCAAGCCTTAGTTTATCCGATAATAATGACGGTTGTTGCTGTCGGTGTTATCGCCATCTTATTAACCAAAGTTGTACCTAAAATTGTTGGGCAATTTGAGCACATGGGTGAAAACCTACCAGGTACGACTAAGTTTTTAATTGCCAGTAGTGATTTCTTACAAGCTTATGGCTTAACCATAGTGCTAGGTTTTGCTGGACTGTTACTAGTGTTTAGTCAATTACTGAAAAAGCCTGAATTTAAATTAGCTTTTCATCAAAGATTACTTTCGATACCAGCCGTTGGCAAAGTCGTAAAAGGCGTAAATACCGCACGTTTTTCAAGAACATTAAGTATTTTAACTGCCAGTGCCGTTCCGTTATTAGAAAGTATGAAAATATCGGGAGATGTGTTGGATAACCTGTACATGAAAAAACAAGTCACTAAAGCGTCGGATAGGGTTCGAGAAGGGGCAAGTTTACGGGTTGCTTTAGAACAAACTAAACTTTTTCCTCCAATGATGCTCCATATGATTGCTAGCGGTGAAAAAAGTGGCAAGTTAGAGCACATGTTAGGCCGCGCCGCAGATAACCAAGACAGAGAGTTTGAGGCCCTTATCAGTATTTCACTCAAAGCTTTTGAACCAGCACTAATGGTATCAATGGCAGTAGTTGTATTGTTTATTGTTGTCGCAATATTAGAACCCATTTTACAATTAAACACCTTAGTTGGTGGATAAAGTTCAATTAGAAGTTAGGAAATATTATGAATAATGAAATTAGAATGAGCCGTGGTTTTACCATTTTAGAAATGATGGTTGTTGTAGTAATTATTGGTATTCTTGCCAGTATGGTTGTGCCAAATTTAATGGGCAGTCAAGAGCGTGCTAATGAGCAAAAAGCCGTTTCTGATGTAGGAGCTTTAGAAACCTCTTTAAAAATGTACAAAATGGACAATTATGACTACCCAACGACTGATCAAGGTCTTGAAGCACTTGTTACTCAAACAGACATAGAGCCAGAGCCTCGTCGTTTTCCTGAGGGTGGTTATGTACAACGTTTACCAAACGATCCATGGGGAAATGAATATCAGCTATTAAACCCAGGTGAGAATGGCAAGATGGATGTATTCTCTATGGGCCCAGATGGAGAACCCGGTACCGAAGATGACATTGGCAACTGGAACTTAGGCGATTTTCAATAAAACTAACTTATCCTTATTAAATTAAGTTAAGTTTTATTGCCGCTGTTATCATGACTATTAAGCCGAAATTCAATCAATCACCTATTACCGCAATATTAGGGTTTACCTTAATAGAAATGATGCTGGTAATTATGCTGATTGGCATTATGGCAACTTTTGTTCAATTTAATGCCGGAGGAAACAAAAAAGAACAACTTCTCAAACAAAGCAGCATGCGCTTTGCTGGTGTCTTTGAACTAGCTGCCGAGTATTCAATGCTCAATAATGTTGAACTTGGCTTATTAGTGGATAAAACGAGTTATCAGTTTCTTGCCTATGATGGGACTCGTTGGACTGATGTTGGTGGTAATGATCTGTTGGTTTCAACTTCCCTTCCTGAAGGTGTTGAAATTACGTTAGAACTTGATGATTTACCGATAGAAGAACCGCTGCTATTTGACGCCGAACTTTTAGAAGAAAGTGGTTTTGGTAATGGCGATGATGAAGATGGACTCTCAAGTGACGAAGATGAACTAGAGGAAGAAGAAACAGATATTGCTGGTAATAGTCACTCACAAAACTCTGATGGTTCAAAAAAGAAACGAGGTAAAAAACTTATCCCTCAAGTTTATATACTTTCAGGCGGTGATATTAGCCCTTTTAGTTTAACCTTTTATTTTAATGATAATTTTTCTGACGACTTTAATGAAGATTTTGATTTTAATGATGAGCAACCCCTGTATCGAGTAACTGGTATTTACAGTGTGCCCCTGAAAATAGAGGGGCCAAAGTTAGATGATGAAGAGTAAAATTAGAACAGAGAGATGTTATAGCACAAGGCCTAAGGTAAAGACTAAGTCAGTCACTAAAGGCTTTACTTTGTTAGAAGTGTTATTGGCCATGGCTGTATTCGCTATTGCCGGAGTTGCCTTGTTAGGCGCTGCAGGAAACAATTTTACTAACATTAGTCATTTGGAAACTAAAATGTTAGCGAACTGGGTAGCATCTAATCAATTGGTATCGAGTAGTTTAGATCAAAATTGGCCGCCAAAAAACAACAAAAAAGGTCAAGTTGAAATGGCCGGTAGAGAATGGTATTGGCAGCAAAAAGTAATTAAAACAACCGATGAGAATATGCGTGCAATCGTAATGGAAGTGCGACTAACACAAGACAATGAACAAGCACTGACAAGCTTAATGACTTATGTTTCAAAAGTTGATAAATAATGATGATGGCTTTCCACTCATTAAGTAATACTTCAAGTAAGGTGAAGTCTAACGGCTTCACCTTACTTGAAGTATTACTTGCCATTGCTATTTTTTCAATAATCAGTCTGTCAAGTTTTACGCTTTTTGACACCATTTTAAAAGCTGATGAACAATCGCAAAAAGGCAGTGCCCGACAAAATGAATTACAACGAGCTTTTCTATTAATTGAACGAGACTTCCTACAAATTGCTCGTCGAAGTATCAGGCTCAATGGCGAAGCCCCTTTAAAAGAGTTTATTTACACAGAAAGTGATAGCTTTTCATCTGACAACCAGACATTAGGTTTTGTACGTGGAGGTTGGACAAATCCTGGATTATTGCTGCCTCGAGGTAATATGCAATCCGTGGCTTATCAATTAAATGAAAATACATTGGAGCGTTTACATTTTAATTTTGTTGATGCGATAGTGGGTGAAGAGCCAAAAATAAGACCTTTAATCACAGGTGTTGAGCAATTAACGTTTGAATTTTATGACGGTAAAAAGTGGCAAAAAGTATTAGCCGATAAAAAAATACCCTTAGCCATCGCGATAGAGTTAGAGCTAGAAGATTATGGCTTAGTGCGCAGGCAATTTCTTATCGCTGGTGATGTTGAACTGCCTAGTACTTCTAGATCAAATCCTAATAGTAGTAAAGACTCAGATAAAGAAACCTCAAAAAATGGTAGCTCATCATCAAATAAGGTGACTCTTTAAATGAATAGCACACGTCAACAAGGAGTTGCCTTAATAACCGTATTGCTCATTGTTGCATTGGCGGCAGTTTTGGCTACCGAGATGACAGCTCGTTTACAACTTCAAATGCAACGAACCACTAATATTACTTTTAACCAACAAGCCTACTGGTATGCCATGGGCGCTGAAGCATTTGCAAAAAGGGTATTAAGCTCAGATTTTGATGAAGAGGGTGAACTTACTCATTTAGGCCAAAACTGGGCACAAGGTGAAACGAGCTACCCGGTTGATTATGGACAAATCACAGGTGAAATTAAAGACTTGCAAGCATGCCTTAATTTAAATGCACTAAGAGTAAGTGTTAAAGCTGGTAGCTCAACATCAAAAGGTAAAGCACCAGCAAGAATGGTATTAGAAGAGTTGATTATTGCCTTGAATATTGATGATGTTAGTCAATTTGAAGCAGAGTCAATGGCTGATGCACTCACCGATTGGCTTGATGAAGATAGTGCAATTGCTAGTGCTGGTGGCGCAGAAGATAATGATTATGCTTCATTAGAGTTTCCTTACTTACCAGCGAATAATTTTTTAGCAAGTGTGGAAGAGTTAAGAGTTGTAGCGCACTTTACCGTACCAGTAATTGATGCATTAAAACCTTACGTTTGTGTATTACCAAATAGTGAAACGCATAAAATAAATATTAATACATTAAGTCTTGAGCAACCTGAATTATTACAAGCCTTATTAAAAATCAGTTTGGATGAGGCAACACAAATTTTGTCTGCACGAGAAGAAGATGGTTTTAAAGAACTGAATGAATTTTTTACTTTACCAGAGATGAAGAAGGTAAAACTGACAGAAGAAATAAAAGACCAGTTTGCTGTTGATAGCGAATACTTTACACTTAAAACAACGGCGAGCTTTAATGAAAGCTATTTTGCACTGAATTCAATAATGCAAATAGACAATAAAAGTATTAACGTGATTAGCCGTACCATAGGACATAACTAATGGCCGAAACTCTATATATTCGCATTGGCAGCCAAGCACAAGATGCAATTCATTGGCTAATTAAAGCCAATGGTAGTAATGAAATAATTGCCAGTGGCGAACTAAAAAACAGTACTGAACTAACGCAATTAACTGAAAAAGCCCAACAACGCTCAGTTATCACCTTAGTACCAAGCTGTGATGTTGTATTAAAAAGATTATCAGTTCCCAGTAAGTCGGCAAGGGCAATGCGTTTAGCGGTGCCTTACATGCTTGAAGATGAATTAGCTCAAGATGTTGAACAACTATTTTTTGCTTATGCCGACATTGACAAACAATTAGGTGAAGGCAGTAAAGACGAAAATTGTTTTGTTGCTGCAATAGATCGAATATTAATGCAGCAATGGCTACAATGGTTTATTGATGCTGAAATTAGCTGTAAAAATATGTTGCCCGATATTTTAGCATTACCCTTGGTAAAAAATGGTTGCAGTGCCATTGTTTTAAATGAGCAAATACTTATTAGGCAAGGAATTTGGCAAGGACTCACTATAGACTTTTCAACTTGGCCGGTAATAAGCCGCCAGTTAATTAATTCAGTCAACAACCAAGAAGCCGAAGGTGAAGACCAGCAAGAAGAATTTTCAATTCATGCTTATTCAGCGCTACCTTCAGACTCGAGAGAATTAAACATAACAGCAATGCCTGAAGAGCTTCCACTTGCACTATTGGCTCAAAATGTTCAACAGCAATCTTTCAATTTAATGCAAGGTGAGTTTCAATATAAAGAAAAGCGCTCACCGATTCGAGCTAATTGGTTGTGGGCGGCAGGTATTGCGATATTTGCTTTATTATTTAATGTTGGCTTAAAGGGCAGTCATCTTTTGCAATTAAACGCCCAACAAGAGGTGATAAACAAAGAAATTATTCAGCGCTATAAAACGGCCTTTCCTAACAGTAAGAAAGTAAGAATCAATACCATTAAATCGCAACTTAAACGTAAAATATCCGAAGCAGGTGGTGAAGGAGAACAAACAGGTTTTCTCACTATGCTTAGTAAAGTTCGTCCAGCTTTCGAAGCGGTACCTGAACTCAAACCAGACTCATTAAAGTTTGATGGCAAGCGTCAAGAAATACGGATTCAGGCGGTAGCCAGTGACTATCAATATTTTGATAAATTTAAAAGTGAAGTTGAGAAAACTCAATTAGAGGTTGATCAAGGCGCTCAAAGTAATCAAGGAGAGCAAGTTTCAGGCTCTTTTAGTATTTCTGAACGTAGTAATGGTAAACGAAATACTAGAGGTGGAAAGTCATGAAAGAATGGTGGCAACAGCTGAATGAACGGGAACAACTATTAGTTGCGGTTATGGGAGCTTTTATTGGTGTTTTTTTACTTTACAGTTTGATCTGGCAGCCCTTGAATGAAAATTTAGTCAAAGCAGAAAAAAAGTTAGTCAAACAACAAGCCTTATTATCTTGGGTGAATGAAAACACTGCACGCTATCAGCAGTTAAATAAAAATGGCGGTTCAAAAAGTAAAGGCAGTTTATCAAGTACTGTTAATCGAACATCTAGAGCACACCAAATTACGGTTACCCGTATGCAGCCCCAAGGAGATGATTTACAAGTTTGGATTGATGAAGTAGCTTTTGAAAGCTTACTTAAATGGCTTGAACAGTTGTCACTCAATGAAGGTTTACAGGTAAAAGGTATTGATTTAAGTCGAGGGGAGCTGTCAGGTGCAGTAAGAGTACGTCGATTGCAGTTAGGTAAAATATAATCATGAATTTTAGGATAAGTATATGAAAAAGAAGTTTGCCATACCGGCAATTTTTCTCAGTGTTTATTTAGCTTTTGTGATTGCTGCAACCCCTGCTAACATTGTGTTCAGTTATGTTCCTTTGCCAAGTGGAATTAGTGTCAATGGCGTGAAAGGCACAATTTGGCAGATGAGTATTGATGAGTTAGTTCACCCTCAACTGACAATATCAAAAATTGAAGCCAATTTAAGCTTTTGGTCATTGTTTACACTAGACCCGAAAATATTACTTGAATTTGGTGATACTTTTACCGACACCCCATCTGGAAGATTAACCGTCTCTGGTTTATTCGCTGATGTTAGTGTAGAAGATGCAACCATTCATATTTCGGCCAATTACATTGCTCAACAAATGCCTTTACCTATTCCATTGAATGCAAGCGGTGAAGTTAATCTTGTAATAGAAAAGTTTGTTGTTGGCAAACCTATTTGCCAACTAACTCAAGGCGATGTTCTATGGCCAAGTGCATCAGTTAGTGCATTGAATGAAACAGTAAGCTTAGGCTCGTTAGCGGCTAAATTATCATGCGAGCAAGGGGCATTAGCTGTTGTGATTGACGAAAAAAATGATTTAGGTGTGTCATTCACCGCTTATATACGTTCAAAAGGGGTCAGTGGAAGCGGACATTTAAAACCTACTAGAAATTTCCCTGAAAAACTGCAGGCGGTATTACCTTTTTTAGGAAAACCGGATAATCAAGGACGTTATCGTTTGAGTTTCTAAAAACTAAACAGGGTTGTTTAAAATGTCATTTAATAATACACCATAATCATTAATTGCTGGGAACTGGTTGATATTGTTTTCTGGTTGTTGGCTATCGGGATTAGTGATGGCCAATAAATGTTTAATACCAAATAAATCTGCTGACTGTAGTATTGGTAAGCTGTCATCTACAAATAAGGTGCTATTAAGCTCAAAGGGCTGCTTTTGTTGTAATCGTTGCCATAAAAGTTGTGACTCTTTGGTTACACCAAATTCATGAGTGGAATATAAAGCATCGAAATACTTATCCAGTTGTGTGCGTTCAACTTTTAAAGATAAACTCTCTGGGTGAGCATTAGTGACCAATATAATTTCACGACCACTGGTTCTTAATGCCGTTAAAAAATCATGCGCATCACTTCG